>Ga0334890_1000126_pt1 | contig 142363 bp, 117 predicted proteins | sample GraSluR1_MG_3_FD_207220 | JGI IMG/M metagenome (GOLD analysis project Ga0334890, IMG submission 207220) | Sludge microbial communities from methane-producing bioreactor in Wageningen University, Netherlands - Granular Sludge_31_08-R1 | ecosystem: Engineered > Bioreactor > Anaerobic >... | reverse complement strand
TAGAGCCGTTAGTTAAATCATCTTAAGACTTATCTAACTTTTTCGCACTTCTAGTCTTGCTGTTCAGTTTTATCAAGAGCTTTGCGCTTTCAAGCTGCCTGCTTGCGCGCAAGAATTATAATATCATGCCCCTTTTCCTCTGTCAAGAAATATTGTTGGCTTTTTGGCATGACACAAAATAAGTACTTCGATTATTTCCGAAGTACTTATTAATTTTAGCATATCAGCTTATATCTGACAAGGTTCTTTGCTATCCTACGGCTTTTTTCTTCCGGAGCCTTTCTATATATATGGCGCAGTCAGGACAGACCATCTCACATATCATGCAAGCTATGCAACTATCTTCATCTTTGGGTTTCACTGTAGGAGTACCATAAACCCCTAGCTTCTCCGACCAAACTAAAGTCTGATTAGGGCATTTTTCTTTACAAAGCCCGCAGCCTTTACAATAATCTGGGAATATATGAAATATTGCTTTCTCCATCCTGGTTGAGATAGCTTCCATTTCTTTAGGCATTGTTTCCCACCCCTTCCTTAAGCGACTGCTCCGCCATCTCCTTACCAATAGCCAGAGCCTTGAAATTCAATTCTCTCAAATCAGGGTTCTTCTCAAATTTATAAGCCAGTTTGCTCTCCAGAGCTTCTTTTGCTGCTTCAAAACTAACGACATTGGTAAGCCCGATAACTGCCCCCATTATTATAATGTTGAAGACCTTGGGATGCAATTGCCGGTTGGCGGTATCAACTGCCGGAATACCAATAATTTTCTTAGCTTCACGGGGTAATTCCTCCGGCTTTACCATAAAACCGGAATCGTAAACAAACAGGGTATTCATGTCGGAATATCCTGAAGTTCTTCCAATCGCCCGTTCGCTCAAGGCTACTACTACATCAGCTTTGTTAAACTTGGGAGCACCTATTCTCTCATCACTTACCTGTATGAAAGCTATAGAGACGCCACCTCGCTGCTCCAGGCCAAAGTTGGGGATATAAATGGTCTGTTTGTTTTCGTTATAAGCTGCTTCCGCCAAAATCTCTGCAACGGATTGTACTCCCTGCCCGCCTTCACCAGCCAGGGCAATTTTAATCAGCGACATCTATTTATCCCCCTTTCCAAACGGGGTTTTTATTTCCCCAATAGGGAAATACTGCTCCATTTCATCCTCCAAGAAGTGCCAGGTCTGCTGGGCATTGGTTCTCCAGTTGGTAGGACAGGTAGAAAGAACCTCTACAAAGGAGAAGCCGTTTCCTTCCATCTGGTTTCTTAATGCATTTCTTAAGAAGCGGCGCAATTGCTTGTATTTGGAAACAGTAGCCCGGGCCACATAAGCGCTATCGGGAGTTAGTTCGGCAATAAACTCCGGTCCCCTGGTGGGGTATCCCGTTAAATCTACATCGCGACCAAACGGACTGGTTTCTGTTTTCTGTCCGGGCAAGGTGGTAGGGGCCATCTGTCCGCCGGTCATGCCGTAATTAGTATTGTTTACCAGGATAAGGGTTACTTTTTCATTGCGGACAGCCGAATTCAGCAGGTGCTGCGAACCTATGGAATATCCTCCCCCATCGCCCATATATCCTATAGTTATCAACTCCGGACGGGAGCGTTTTATTCCTACCATAACCGGGGTGGTTCTGCCGTGATGGGTTTGGGTGCTATCACAGGCAAAAAAGTTCCAGGACAAAAGCGAGCAGCCGATGTCACAGCCGAAAACCACCTGGTCTTGTATTTCTAATTCATCTATGGTTTCACCCAGGGCCTTCAAGACAATCCCATGCCCACAGCCGGGACAAAATTTGTGGGGTTTTGAAGGCAGATACCAGGACTTAGGTATTGCTGGTGCTATCATTCCCATTTATGCTTGGCCTCCTTCTTCTACATGATGCTTTTTACCTTGTTTATAATGTCATAATCTATTATTCCTACTCCGGGCATAAAGAGGTTTTCTATAGCCACGGTTTCTCCGTAAATTTCCTGTTTGGTAAGTCTATCTAATTGTCCGTAAGCTGATTCAGCTATTAGCAGCTTACGAGCCGGCTTACGGTTAATGGCTTCGCGCAATTGCTTTTGGGGGAAGGGTCTTAAAGTAATCGGCCGGAAATAGCCGGCTTTTATGCCCTGGGCTCTAAGGATCTTAACGGCATCGTCCGCCGCCCGTGAAACTACTCCATGGGAGAGAATAATAATCTCGGCATCTTCGCATCCTTTTTCTTCGTATTCAACCAATTCCGGAGTAATTGCTTCATATTCGGCGGCAAATTTCAGCACCACTTCATACAGTTCCTCTTCCAGACTATAAATATTGCAGAGGTGCTGGGGTTCCCGGTCCTCTCCAATTTTTCCCTGCAGTCCGACTAACGGGTAGGTTTTAACCATTTCTATCCCGTGTTCTTCCGGGTTATACATCTCCAGGGGTTCACGCATTTTAGCCTGGTAACCATCTCCCAGCAAGAAGGTGGGAAAGCGGTATTTCCAGGCGGTATTGAATCCTTTTATGGTGTAGTCATAAATCTCCTGGTGTGTGGCGGTTGAATATACGATACGGTGCCCTTCGCCATTTCCACCATAAGTAGTCAATGTTACTTCCTGCTGAGAATAAACAACGGTACCTGAGGAAGGACCTCCTCGCTGTTGGATTACAGCAAAGAGCGGAAGACGCATAGCTTCAGCCATGCCAAAGGGTTCTTGCATCAAAACATTACCAGGTCCGGCTGTCGCGGTAAAAGCTTTTTTGCCGCTTTGGACGGCTCCGCATACCGTAAAGCCGGCCGACAATTCATCTTCTGTCTGCAGGAAGCCTTTCCCATACTCGGGAGCCAGGCGGGTCCAATAATGCATTACTTCGTTTTGCGGGGTAATGGGGTATCCAAACATAATCTCAGCCCCGGCTGCCAGGGCGGCCCAGGCAATGGCTTCGTTTCCAGTAATAAATGCTTTTTTACTTGCTTCAAAAATTTGGGGCATTTATTAAAGACACCTCCTGTTCAATTAAAGCTGATTGCAAAAAGGTATATCTATTAGCTTGAACGGAGTTATCGTTCTTTACCAAATTGCAGTCGGCATAAACCTTTTTATGTATTTTACTGGTATCTCCCAGTTTTTTTCCCCGGAATCTTTTAGTTTTTCATCCAACACTTGATATGCTATCGGGATTCCCAGTTCAGCAGCAACTATAAATATCTCCTGGTTTCCTGCTTTTATTATATCTATAGTGCTTTCATCCCCCATGTGGGTATTGGCTACGATAGCATCAACCCGGCCCAAGTTTTTAATATAACTTCTTATTCTTTCCCGGTTTCCTGTCATGGGACGAGAATAGTTTATAACGGCCATGATCTTAAGTTCCGGAGATTCATAGGCTCCTTCTACCAGATTGAGGGTCTGGGCACCAAATACGCCGTAACCCACATCCAGAATGATATCTCCTTCCTGTTTCAGAGCCCAGCGGGCTGCCGGGTTGAGCATTGCTCCTGTTTCACCCAGTCCAAAGGATTGAGCCCGAGTAAAAGCCAGCACTTTAAGCCCTTTTTTCTCCAGATCGTTTTTTAGTGTTCTTAAAGTATAAAATGGTTCAACCGTATCTAAATCTACCAGGGTTACTTCCCGGCCCTGTCTTTTCAATTCCAGTGCTCTATTGATGGCCACTTCGCTTTTGCCACTGGCATATTCGCCCACATATGCTTCCACGATTCTGGCCGTGTTTTGCTGCGTGAAAAAAAACACCTCCTGATAAAAAAAGAATAGAGTGGGCAAAGTGTTTAATTAAGTATAAGATATTGATGAATTATGCGTCAATATTAATCTTTTTAAAGCTAAATGTTACTCATAATTAACGATAGTGCTTTATACAATCCTCTGCGATAAAACGGGGTTTTTGCAGTGGAATCGTTAGATTCATAAGTTTAAGCAGTATATCATTTAAATTGTATTTTCCCCTTCTGTTTAAAATATTATTTGAAAAATAAAAGGCCGATTTACGGCCTTTTAAAATTACTATTCTTTTTATCTCACCAGGAGCTGGAAGCATATTAGAAGGATAATCCCCGGCAAGCCCAGAAAACCCGCAACGAGGACCGTAATGATGTTGACCGGCAGATCAAATTGAAAATAGGCCCCGATGTAATTGGAGATTAGCAATAAAACCAGGCCAATCAGCGAGTTGATGGCCAGTTTCCATAATAGCTTCACTGGTTTGAAAAGAACTTGCAGTATTATGTAAAATATCGCCAGGAAAAAGAGGGCCGCAATAATTACATTAACCCACTCCATATTATCACCTCTCTTGAAGGGTTATCTTTAAGGAGGGCTTTTCACTAGCTTTCCAGAAACTCCTCAGCTTTCCCCTGCCGTTTTATGGTTTTTAGCAGGTAGTTATAGCGCTTTTCCGCTGCCTGTAGATTTAATATAGCATAGTCTATCATTTCCTCATCTTCCACCCGGTCAAAGAGGTTTTCTGCTTCCTGTACTTCTCTATGGGCATCCTGGAGCATGTCCTCTAGAGAGACCTCCTTTTTGCTCTCGTCCTCTTCTTTTAGAACCAAATACTTACAGGCCCAGTTCCAGATGCTTGAGCAGATTTTCACTAAAAAGCCCCCTGAACTACAACAGATACTTGTTTAAAGCATCTTATGCCGGGGGCCTGTCTTTTATGTTTACAATTCTTTACGCCCTTCCAAGGCTCGCCGCAGGGTTATTTCATCAGCAAATTCGATATCTCCCCCTACCGGTAAACCGTGCGCCAGGCGGGTTGCTTTTACCCCGAAGCTGCCGGCAACTGCCGCCAGGAAACGGGACATTACCTCCCCATCCATGTCGGGGTTCAAGGCCAGAACCACTTCTTTAATCTCTCCGCTAGCCAATCTTTCTTCCAGGGGTTGGAGATTCAAGTCTTCCAGGCCTTTGTCCTCCATAAGATTAAAATCCTTATTTAATACAAAGTACTGTCCTCTAAAGCCCGTACGCTCAATAGCAATAACATCGCTGCTCTCTTCCCCTATACAAATGAGTGATTTATCCCGGCTTTCGTCCGAACAGATTATACAAGGGTCAGAATCTGTAAGGTAACCGCAGCGGCTACAGGGAAAGACTTTTTGCCGGCAGTCAACAATAGCCTGGGCCAACTGCCGGGCTTCCATTTCGGGCAGCTTGAGAATATAGAGAGCTAACCTTTGGGCTGTCTTGGGCCCAATGCCGGGGAGCTTCAAAAGCTGGTCAATAAGATTTTCCAAGGGCCGAGCCAATCTCATGGTTGAACCTCCTGCTGCTGTTTGGGCTGATATATCCTATAATCCGGGAATATTAAATCCCCCGGTTATCTTTGCCATTTCACCGGAAACCATCTCCTGCGATTTACGAATCCCTTCGTTTACCGCTGCCAGCACCAGGTCTTCCAGCATCTCCAGATCCTCCGGATCTACTGCCTCGGGTTTTATTTGAATGGATATTAATTCTTGCTTACCATTAACTTTGACCGTAACTACACCACCCCCGGACGAAGCTTCTATTTCTCTCTCTTTCAATTCCTCCTGCATTTTTACTATCTTTTCCTGCACTTGTTTGGCCTGTTTAATCATTTTGTTCATGGAGCCGCCACCTGGGTTAAACTTCATTATTTTCTTCCTCCTTAATCCTTAATCTCCACCAGCTCTTCTCCAAAAAATTCTAGCGCCTTTTTAACAATAATATCATTATACTGGTCATCGTCCAGAAAAATAAACTGGCTTTCCATGTCCCGACCCATGGTTTCTTTAAGTGCCTGGCCCAGAATTTCCCGGTTGCCTCTCTCTTCCATACGTTCTTTGTGGAACTTATACCCCTTTTTATATGCGATATATACCGTATCATCCTTTATTCCCAGCAGCTTTCCCTGTACTAACAGGGCATGGGTGGGAATCTTTTTTTCTTTTACCGCTGCCAGTATTTTGTTCCAGAGAGCATCCTGGGCTTCGTTTGAAGAAGCTTTTGCTCGCGGGCTAACTTTTTTCTTGGGCTTTTTCTCCTCCAAAAACGATGGTTGAGCACTTTTTTCTTCACTAAATAAAGTTGCTATCTCCATAAAAGCTATTTCCAGCAAGTATTTCTGCCCTTCGCTAAACCTTAGTTTATCTGCGGTATCCATCATTATACGCAGTGCCCGCAGCAGATTCTGCATGTTGGTTTGGCCTTTTTCTTGTTCAAAAAAAGCCTGGCTTTCTTCACCCGCCACAACTAAATCGGCTTCTTTCCCTGCTACGAGATAGAGAAGAAAATCCCGCAGGAACATAGCCGCTTCCCGCGCCAACTGCTGAGCCTCCTTACCCTGGCTGAAGGCCGTCCCCAGTATTCCGATTATTGACGGCGTATCCTGGGAAAGCACGGCAGCAATAAGTTGGGCCATGAACGCATCGTCCACCAGTCCCATTACTTCCAGAACATCTTGCTTACTTATCTTATTATTACCCTTGTAGGAATAAATTTGATCCAGCATACTCAAGGCATCTCTCATGCCACCGTTAGCGCGGCGAGCTAATAAGAGCAGCGCTTCCGGTTCCAGCATTATTCCATCATTGGCGGCAACATCGCTCAATCTCTCCATAATCTCGGCCGTAGTTAATCTCCGAAAATTAAATACCTGGCAGCGGGAACGAATGGTAGCAGGTATCTTGTGGGATTCAGTGGTGGCCAAAATAAAAATAACTGCGTCTGGTGGTTCTTCGATAGTTTTTAGCAAAGCATTAAAGGCTTCCGTGGTCAACATATGGACTTCATCTATAATGTAAACTTTGTTTTTCCCTTGAGCCGGCAATACCCGCACTTTCTCCCGCAAATCGCGAATTTCGTCTATCCCCCGGTTAGACGCCGCATCGATTTCGATTACATCCATGAAGTTGCCATTATTAATATCCTGACAGGAGGAACACTGGTTGCAGGGTTCACCCTCAGACAGGTTCTCACAATTAACCGCTTTGGCTATTATTTTAGCAATACTGGTCTTCCCTGTTCCCCGGGGCCCTGAAAAAAGGTAAGCATGGCTTAGCTTTCCCTCCCGAACAGCGTTTCTGAGCGCGGTTACAGTTTTCTCCTGTCCTACCACCTCGGCAAAACGCCGTGGTCTCCAGGCCCGGTATAATGCCAGATAAGCCACTGACTCATCCCTCCTCATTGCCTAGCTTCTATCATAACTTCATAGCTTATATATAGTTTTTCTCGTTCGAAACCTTTTTCCCTGCACCAGCATAAAACAAAAAGACAGGTTATAAACCTGCCCTTGATAAATATTAAGCCGTGCACCTGGCCTCGAGAATACCTTCCGAGCGTTACTGGAATAGTTTGCTCCATCCAGGCTTCCCTTCGTCACATGAGATTTACTTCTTAGTGCTGCTTCCTTCCGGACCTGACACGGTTCAAAGGTTCTCATTGCGAAGGACCCGAACTTCAACGCCACTTTTTCCAGCCGGACCTCACAAGATAGACCCTCGGCTCAGGAATTCGACCCTGCTATAGCGGGTTGCAGGTTACAGGGCACCGCTACCTCCCCATCTAGCACGGCAAACCTTAACTTGATAAAATGCAAAAAGCCGGCTACCTTAAGCAATATCCTTTTTTTGGACTGTCTTCGCTAATATTCTGCAATTAAGTCCAATATGGGGCTTTATCAGTATTACCGGGAAAATCATGCTAAAGACAATAAAACCCTTCCGTAAAGGGAGGGCGTAAATTATTAAACACTTTACCTAAACGGAATTATAGCATGAAATATTGCTTCAGGCAAACAATTCATAGCCCAGGGAAACATCCAAATACCGGCAGCCTTTACGACCCTCTGCCCATAAAACCAGATATATCCTTCAGTTCCGCTCTCTGTATTAAAAAAGCTCATCCCGTTCTACTTTACCCGTTATCTCACTTTGCAGGATGCGAAAGCCCCCGGCACGTCCATATTTAATCGCCTGCATCTCCGCCACTATCGCCAGCGCTATTTCAGACGCTCTTTCTCCCCCTATGTCAATACCCACCGGTACATGAACCCGGTTTATTAGTTCCTCAGCAATATTCAACTCATTTAACTTGCTAAAATAAGCGGTTACCTTGTGTTTATTGCCCAGAATCCCAATATACCTGGCTGGAGAATAGACTACCGTAAGCAGAGCCGCTTCATCAAATTCATGGTGGTAACTTAGCAAAACGATACTGGTGTTTTCGTCAATATCATAGGCTTTGAGCAACTCCACAATATCTCCCAGCAGCAGTTCCCTGGCCTCGGGAAATCTTTCCCGGCTAAGCGTTTCCGCCCTATTGTCAATGACCGTTATGCTGTAGCCCACAATAGAGGCAATTCTATAAACATTTAAAGCAACATTGCCCGAGCCTACTATTATCAGCTGGTCGCGATGACAAAAAGCATTTATGAAGACCTCGGTCATACCCTCTTCCGAGGGGAGAATCACTCTACGGGAAATTCCTTCGCTTATACAAATCTGGGCTTCTCTTTGGGCGTTTTCCTGCAACAAGCTGTCCCCGATGCCATCGCCAATTATATAGCCAAAACGGTCCACCAGCATCATCTCCCCCGCTCGGCAACCCCTCGGGCTATTGGAAGATATTACGGTAATCAGCGCTATGTTTTCTTTGAGTTCCTGCTTCTCCGCCAAAATACGCATAAGTTCTGACTGCAATTCATCACCTTCCCGTTTTTTTACATTCTTATGAATAATTTATTCATATGGAATATTCGCTAAATAAGTCCTTTCCCCTCCCAGCTTTATCAATAATCATTTGCAAGCATCTCCGCTTCATGCTTGCGCCGGGGTGGTTTAGGACCGAAGAACTGGTAGAAATGGGTCTCTATCCGACCGTTATACAGTTTTCTTCTCTTATCCGCGCGGCGTCCAAATATATGTTCAAAATCTTTATGCGCAGTTAGTATATAGAAAGACCAGGTTTGCAGGTTCTTTTTGAAAACACTGGCCATATCCCGGTACAGCTTTTCCACCGAAGACAGGTCTTCCAGCCGTTGACCGTAAGGCGGATTGCATATTAGAAATCCATACTTTTCCCGGGTTTGAAGCTGGTCTACCGGCATCTGCTGGAAATGAATATGCCCCTCCAACCCGGCCTGGCGAGCATGATAGCGGGCCAGGCTTAGAACCTCCTTATTTATATCGGTCCCCCGAATCTTCAATGTCAAATCCCGCTTAAGCAGGTCATTGGCTTCACTTCTGGCATCAAGCCAATGTTTTTGGGGAATTACCGGCCATTTCTCCGCTGCAAATTCTCGCTTAAGACCTGGTGCCCGGTTTAAAGCTATCATCGCCGCTTCAATGGGGATGGTGCCGGAACCACAGAAGGGGTCGAACATCAGCCGGTCCGGGTGCCAGCGACTTAAGTCTATCATGGCTGCGGCCAGGGTTTCTTTGAGCGGGGCTGCGCTGGACAACTGGCGATAGCCGCGCTTGTGCAGTCCTGCCCCGCTGCTGTCCAGAGTCAGGGTGGCTATGTCTTTAAGCAAGGCCACTTCTATAGTATAACGAGGCCCGCTTTCCTCAAACCATTCCTGGTGATAACGGCCCTTCAAGCTCTCCACTACGGCCTTTTTGACAATCGCCTGGCAATCAGGCACACTGAACAACTTGGAGCGGATGGACTTTCCCTGCACCGGGAAGTTAGCATTGGCCGGCAGCCAATCAGACCAGGGTAATTCGCGGGTCTGATCAAAAAGCTCAGTAAATGAACGGGCCGGGAATTCTCCCATCTTGACCAGCACCCGGTCAGCACTGCGCAGCCAGAGATTGGCCCGGCAGATATCTGCCAGGAAGGCCTTGAAAGTAACCCGGGCATTTTCTACCTTCACCTCGTCAAAACCCAGTTTGCGCACTTCCCGGGCTACAATAGCTTCCAGCCCAAAAGTAGCGGTAGCAATAAGTTCAATTTTATCCATGGCAAAACTCCGTTCAATTTCATTTATCTAAGAGAAATGTTTACCCTAACAGCTGCAAAACTTTAACCGGTATAAACCAATACAGTTCGTTGATGGGTATCAAGTCATTGCACAAACAAATGATGCCTCCACCAGCTATTTCTAGCGGGGTTTTGGCAAGAACTGCAAAATGCTTAATGGCCTCTCTACCAGGATTGGCGCTTTTTTTAATATCCAGGGGATATACCTTATTATCCTCAATAATTAATAAATCAATCTCCTTTTGATCCTTGTCCTGATAATAACAAAGCGTCGGTCTCTTACCTTGATAATAATAGCTTTTTATTATTTCCGTGACTACCCAGGTCTCAAAAAAGACCCCCGACATTGCACCCACTTCTAATGTTTCTGCACTCGTCCACTTAGTCAAATAGGCGCATAAACCAGTATCAAGAAAATACATCTTAGGTCTTTTTATAAGCCGTTTTAAGGTGTTTTTAAAGTAAGGTTCCAGCAAGTAGACTATTCCCGATGATACCAAAATCGACAGCCATTGTTTAGCTGCTGGCTCACTGATCCCAACATCACCGGCTAATGATGCGTAATTCGCTTCCTGAGCCGTTCTCGCTCTGCCGCAGTCAAAAAACATAAAAAGACCAGTTCATCCCCTACCTGGGTTAAATCCTTTATATCACACTCCAAATAAGTCTGCACATAAGAAAGACTTCCAGGTTTATTATTTTATCAACAAAAACAGCCGGCATGCCGCCTCGGTAGATCTCCTCATATAGCGTTTTTAGGGGCATCGCCTGTTTATTTATGCTTTTTAGTTCGTTACTCTGAGGAACAAATCCACTATGATGGCTTTGGCCCATGATTCCCGCACGGGATAAGCCCAGCAAATTAACAATAAAGTTTCTCCCCCTTTTAATTTTAATGAACAATACTAATCTATTTACATTTGGGATAATATATTGTAAGATTTAAGGCGAATGAACGCTCGTTCGGGGGGGAACAAAATGCCCATATCACTAGAAAAGCAAAATAAAGAAAGACGACAGAGAATAATACAATGTTCTTTAGATTTATTTATTGAAAAGGGCTATTACAATACCTCAATCCGCGATATTATCGCTCTGTCAGGAGTTGGAACAGGTACTTTTTACAATTATTTTGTTGACAAGGAAGATATTTTAAAAAACCTTCTTGAGGACTTTGCTAAACAAATTATCTCGAGTATAAGCGAGTACTATTTGGTAGAAAAGGACTTGTATGAGCGATTTATCGAGACTAAGCGATTAACCATGGAGGTTTTTGCTCAAAATGAAACCTTGTCGGAGATATATAGTCGAGTTGCTGGATCAAGTACTCCTATTGATCAATGTTTAAAACAATTCGAGGATAGGCTGCTAGAGTTTTACTCAAGAAATATTGAATACGGTATTAAAAAAGGTATATTTAAAAATATCCCGGTCTCTCCTATCGCACACTCCATATTAGCCATGGAAAAATTCTCGTTACACAAATGGGTAGTTCTCAAGGCTATAACAAAGGAGGAAATGATAGAAATGGTCCTCTCTTTCCACAAAACATTGGCTGTTGGGTTGTTAGTCGTCAACGATTAAATTACCCCAAGTATCTTCTACAGGATATTTGTTTGTCATTATGTGAACGAGAGTGTTCGTGCGAAATCGCCTTAAGTAGGAGTTATTTGCGATTGCTTAATCCCGATCATATCTCTGCCACCAAAGTTTATTATTACAGATGACTTGGACCGGACATACAGGTCATAGATTTCAAGGGAGGATATATTTTTAATCATGAAAAAAGTTCTAGGATTAGTTGTTTCCAATAGAAAACTAGGTAACAGTGAGATTTTAGTGAAAGAAATCATGAGTAATATCCCGGAGGAATGCAAGCGGGAACTGATTCGCCTAACTGACCTGGAGATAAAACCATGCAAGGCCTGTTATCGCTGTCTGCAGCCTGATAAAGCCTGTCCAGTCCGAGACGATTTCAATTTTGTAATTGAAAAAATAAGAGCGGCGGATGCGCTTATTATTGGAGTTCCAGTATATTTCCTGGGGCCACACGGCTATTATAAAATGCTGACTGATCGCCTGCTGGGGATACAGAATCATTCCCCAGATACGCAGGGGAAACCCTGTATCATTGTAATGCCTTACGGATCTGAGGGCTGGGAGGGTTATAGCAAAATTGCCTGCATGGTTATGCCGAAGCTGCTCAGAATGAAACTGGTTGACTGTTGGCAGATTTACGCTCCGCTGCCAGGAGAATCTCTATTGAACCCTGAAAATATCTGCTATGCAAGGACTCTGGGGCGGGAACTCTTCAATGGACGTGAGTATCATGCCGGAAGCAAGGAATGTCCTATCTGTGGATCTGATCTTTTCCGGCTGATTAATGAAAACCAAGTGGAATGCCCCATATGTGGCTCAAGAGGCATCCTTAAAAATAATTTTAATCCAGATTTTTCCGATTCAGATTGCGACCGTTTTTCAGACCATGAGATGGATGAACACTTTAAGGGTTGGTTGCTGGAGATGAAAGATCGTTTTTCCGTTGAAAAAAATCACTTAAAAGAGCTGCAAAAAGGCTATCGGAATCAAAATTGGTGGATTAAACCATGACTGATTAGACTAATTTCGCAGATAGAAAAGAAGTTACCAGAGTGTGAGGCAGTATTTAAGGATCATACTATATAAGGGGACAAATACCAGGTGTATATTATGATTGATGATGCTAATGTCCTATTCGGCTACTCCCGCCCTCCCAATTGTAAAAATTATCAAAAAGGGGTTTCGGCACAAAGTCCGAAACCCCTTGATAGTTCTTTAATGGCGGAGAGGGCGGGATTCGAACCCGCGAGACAGGTATTAGCCGCCTACTCGATTTCCAATCGAGCGCCTTCAGCCAAACTCAGCCACCTCTCCAGCAGATATGAACTTTTTTAGCTTTTCGAAGCTGCCGGCAACTTCTCTTAAGCCTTTGGCACTATGCCATTATACATTGATTTCGTCTCTATCGCAAGAGTCTTAACCCTCAAGTTTTTATTAGGGAGCTTAATCATCATTTTGCCATATCCCCCTGTACCCCGAGGACACAAACAGCTATGAAAAGTACCTCCGGGGCTGCTTGAAGACTACGTTGTACGGAAATAACAAAATTTTTAATCATTGTTCTGCGGCTCTCTCCCCAGGTACTCCATTAATTTCCCTTTGATTATTTCCAGGGGGAAAACCCTTTCTTCCACCGCGGTTACCCGGCGCCCGTAAAGGTACATTCTGTCTTCATAAAAACCCTCCCGGCGAACTTCACAGGGCAGTTCCGGCAAATTATCCACCCAGGCGGCAGCGAGCGAGCGGGGACTATGGAAGATAAAGCGATAATCTCCCACCCGCAGTATAAATTCCATCAGGGAATAGTACTCCTTTTCCACCGACTGAATATAACACTTGGAGCAATAAGCTTCCTCTCTGATAAAACGGTTATAAGAAAGCCCTCGGGAGTGGGCTGCCTCCTTGCAATCCTCACAAAGCCAGACTTTCTTTTTATCCGCTCCCAGTAAATAGATTACCTTGAATTTAGCCTGGTTCTCCCGGTAGACTTTTTCTAGAACTCTGGCCTTCAGCTGGTAGAGGCTTTTGCTTATCTCCGGGTAGGTTTTTGCATAGTGGTTGAGATGAAAAAGATAAAAACAGGCTTTCAGGAGCTCCGCTTCCGGGTATTCTTCAATCTCCTCCAAAAAACGATCATAATAATTGAAGGCCTTTATTATTTTCCTCAAGTCTGATGAACCCTGGTAGCGGGGCTTTTCATTGCGCTCCCTTTTCTCCTTTATGTCGGCTAATAGTGAAGGGATATCCAGGGTTTCAATTTCTTTCTCAGAAAAAAGAAAACTGATGCCGCGATTATCTTTCCGCTCCACCTGAGCTACAGTAAGATAACCGTAGTCCATAAGTTCATGCACCTGGCGATTGCTGATATTAAAACGGCCGGCCACTTCGCTGATGGTCAACACTTGGCTTCCCTCTTCTCCAAAAACTGCTCTAAACCCTATTGCTTAATTAATAGGGGATCTGGTGTATTATATAATTAATGCAAAAGTGATTCTACTGCAAAAAGTTATTAATATTCATTGGCTTGTATAAATATACCGCTCCAGCGTCCTTAATAGCGACCGTAGGGAGCATCAGTTGTGCCCGACAGGGCGCTTCGCATGGGCAACACCTGCGGCTTGTCTCGTGCCTCAAGGGGTACCGCGCTAATCTCCCATCCTGGTCAGAAGCGCTCTTGCGACGTCCTGTCGCTCGCCCCCTTTCGCCGCTCGCCTTCGCCGGGTGTTGCATCCCATGCTTCGCCAACGCTCGCTTTGTATATTTATGCAACCCTTATGCAACAAAAGGGGTTTTTGCAGTGGAGTCAAAAGTAAGTCAGGAAACCGTCCTTTAAAACACTCCTGACTGATCCCTGACTCTTTATTCTAAACGAAAAGTGGAGGATGGACAAATGCCGCACTGGCAATGGGCCGATGACAGCGAAATACCCTACATAACAATCCCTCACTGGCGCGAGGCGGGAGTAAAAATAGCCTTTTCTTCCCGCTGGGGCGGCAGCAGTTCTCCTCCTTTTGCCTCGCTTAACCTGGGGCTGCATGTGGGAGATGAACGGGAAAAGGTACTGGATAACCGCAGCCGCTTCCTGGCTAGCCTGGGGCAAAAGCTCGAAAATCTGGTTTGCTGCCAGCAGGTTCATGGCCAGCGGGTGCTGCGGGTGGATAAAAGCCTGGCCGGTTCCGGCGCCTGGGATTATGAAAGCGCTCTCCCCGGCTTTGATGCTATGGTAGGACATAGCCCGGGAATCATCCTGGGCAGCTTTTACGCCGACTGCATCCCCCTTTTCTTCTTTGACCCGAAAAAACGGGTGGTAGCTATGGCCCATAGCGGCTGGAAGGGTACCATGGGGAAAATTGCCGCCGAAAGCGTAAAAGAAATGTTAAAGCTGGGTTGTTTGCCACGAGACATCGAGGTTTTTCTCGGGCCGGGCATCGGCCCCTGCTGTTTTCAGATTCAGCCGGAGCTGGTTCTTCGAGTAAAGACGGCCTTTCACCATCACCAGGCAATATTGCGCGAAAATGCCCATGGCTATTACTGGGATTTACGGGAAAGCATAAAGCAAAGCTTGCAGGAAAGCGGTATTCAGGAAGCCCATATCATTGACTCTCATCTCTGCACCGCCTGCAATTGCCATCTTTTCTTCTCCTACCGGGCCGAAAAGGGCCGGACGGGAAGGATGGGGGCTTTTATCGGTCTGGAGGATTAGAATCATCCATCACTTCCGGCCGCTATTTCCTCCCCAAAGCCCTCAGCACTTAATAATTCATTCGCCTGTTTTTCGGGGAGTTCTTCCACATCTTTTAGTTTCCGCTCCATTACCCGCGATCTCCTGGCAGCCTCCTCAATACTGTTGCTGGCTTCCTGCAATTTCTTGCGGGTTTTCTCCAATACCGCGCCGAATTTGCCAAACTCGCTCTTTACAGCTCCCAATATGGCCCATACTTCACCCGACCTCTTTTGAATGGCCAGAGTGCGAAATCCCATGGATAAACTATTCAGCAGCGCTGCCAGGGTGGTAGGCCCGGCAACTGTTATCCGGTAATCCTGGCGCAGGTTCTCAAAAAGCCCCGGCCGGCGTAATACTTCCGCATATAGTCCTTCGGTGGGTAAAAACATTATAGCAAAGTCCGTGGTGGCGGGTGGTTCAATATATTTGCTGCAGATTTCTTTGGCCTGGGCCTTAATCCGATTTTCCAGGTTTTTGCCCGCCTGTTCTATAGCAGCCAAATCGGCCCCGTCATAAGCCTCCAGGAGGCGGTGATAATCCTCCAGCGGGAATTTGGCATCTATCGGCAGCCATAAGGGAGAACCCTCTTTATCCGGTCCGGGGAGTTTTACGGCAAACTCCACTCTCTCCACCCCCTTTTTTACTGCCACATTGCTGCCATACTGTTCCGGAGCCAGTATATCTTCCAGTATATTGCCCAATTGCACTTCTCCCCAGGTTCCCCTGCTTTTAACATTACTAAGAACTTTCTTGAGATCTCCTACCCCGCTTGCCAGAGCTTGCATTTCACCCAGGCCCTTATGTACCTGTTCCAGACGCTCACTAACCAATTTGAAGGATTCGCCCAGACGTTGTTCCAGAGTAGCATGCAGTTTTTCATCTACCACCGTTCTCATCTGGTCCAGCTTCTGGGCGTTTTCCTTTTGTAGTTCCCTTACCCTTTCTTCTATGGTTCCCCTCATCTGTTCCAGCTTCTGCTCATTGCTCTGGGTCAAATGGGCCATCTGTTGGGAGAAACCCTCCAGCTGGTATTGCTGCAAATTCCCCATTTCCGCCATACGCGCTGAAAGTGAATCGCTGAAAGTCTTAAATGAATTGCTCAGCTCTTCCCTGCCCTGTCGGGCCGTCGCATTCATTTCTTCCCGGTTGCGGCCGATTTCCTCTCTCAGCAGCTGCTCCATCCTTTCCTGGTTTTTCTCCAGGAGAAGATTGCCGGCTCCCAGCTTATCCAGTTGCTCACGAAGGGTATTCATTCGCTGCTGCAGTTGAAAAAGCAAAAAAAACAGCAAAGCCAAGCCTATAAACACTGCAATTATTGCCGCTTGCTCCATCATTAACCACCCCCGTTCTTTTTGCTGCCATTCTATACCCCCATCTGGCCTAATGTCAAATGGACAACGATTACTACCCCAATAAAAATAAGGGGTTTAAAACCCCTTGCTAATCATCATATATGGCGGAGAGAGTGGGATTCGAACCCACGGAGCCGCTATCAACGGCTCACTCGATTTCGAGTCGAGCGCCTTCAACCGGACTCAGCCATCTCTCCGTAGACTGGCAAAAAATCTTTTTAGGAGCTCGCTGCACTCCTCTTTTAAAACTCCCCCTTCTACTACAACCTGGTGGTTTAAGGCGGGGGACCTCACAATATCATAGATAGAACCGGCTGAACCCGCCTTCGGATCTGTTACCCCGTAAACCAGATGACCCAGGCGAGTATTGACCATCGCTCCGGCACACATAGTACAGGGCTCCAGAGTACAATATAATACGGACTCATTTAAGCGCCAGTGTCCCAGGTACCGGGCAGCCCTCTGCAAGGCTAAAAGCTCAGCATGCGCTGTGGCATCCTGGCAGAACTCCTTTTCATTATGAGCCCGGGCAATTATTTTCCCATTATGCACCACAATTGCTCCTACCGGGATTTCTCCCCTCTTAAAAGCCTCCCGGGCCTCTTCGAGCGCGTGGCGCATGAAATCCTCGTGCTGCACTTGTCAACTCCCTGGGGGTTATTTGTATAGCATAAATGTATAAATGGTGCGCCCGGAGGGACTCGAACCCCCGACCTGCGGTTTAGGAAACCGTCGCTCTATCCTACTGAGCTACGGGCGCAAGTTGTTCAAACAGAACCAGGGCTCGTATGCCCCAAAACAAATTAAGATATTACACTTGCCTGTTCCTGTTGGAAATCCTAAAATTAAAAGAAATGCACGGGCATTTCTTTACTGCAATTTCATATCTCGTTTAAGCATCGGAAGAAACTGCGGAGCAGTTTCAACACAGCGCTTGCAACGAGGTGGGGGATTAGAACCCGCCGCCTGTTTTGTTAATAAGAATCCGACCGCTTAGCGGGGGATATATTTCACTTCGTTATATTTTAAAACGCCGGCGAACCTTTTGCAAGCCCCTATAGTGTAATCCAACAACTTCCATCGAATTCCCGATTACAATAAAATAGGTCTCCAGTCCTGGATATTATCTTATAGATAAATAAAGGAATATAATATAAAAGAAAGAACTATTGACTATATAGTCTGTCGATTGTTTGAAGGAGAGTTAAGGATTAATAATCTATAGAAATCAAGTAAAATTAAGGCTTTAGAGAAGCTTTATCGGTAGGAAGGGGGGCTGTGCTTGCGTATAGAACAGAAGCTTTGGAGGAAAACTGTCGGCTGGTCCGACCATGGTCCCAGGGTCGATGGTCTTATGCCTCAGCTGCTTTTAGTCTTCGGAACACACAAATGCCTGCAAGAAGAAGTAATATTTGAAGAAATAAAGGGCTTTTATCCCGATGCCCATATCTTTGGCTGTTCCACTGCCGGCGAGATTTGTGCTACCAGCATCTTTGAAGATTCTATTGCCATTACTGCTTTGGAATTTGAGCACACCCGAATTGAAGGCCAACAAATACAATTAAACCAGGTTCAGAACAGTTTCCAAGCCGGGGAATACCTGGCCTCTTCGCTTACCCACAAGGATTTATCTCATGTCCTGGTACTTAGCGACGGCCTGCATGTCAATGGAAGCGAATTGCTTCAAGGTTTAACTTCAAGTCTGCCCCCAGGAATCGCCATTACCGGAGGAATGGCCGGTGACGGAGTCTCTTTTGAAGAAACCCTGGTCTTTTGGGACGCCCCACCAGCACCGGATACCATTGCTGTGCTGGGTTTTTATGGCAATCATTTAAAAGTAGGCTATGGCTCTATGGGCGGTTTTGACCCTTTTGGCCCCCAGCGTCTCATAACCCGCTCTGTTGCTAATGTTCTTTATGAAATGGACGGTCGTTCCGCCCTGGAATTATATAAGAAATACCTGGGCGAACATGCTGCAGGTTTACCCGCGACGGGAGTATTTTTCCCTCTCTCCATTTCTGGCCAGGAAGTAGCTGGAAGCCTGGTACGTACCATTCTGGCCGTAAACGAAGAAGAGCAGAGCCTGACCTTCGGGGGAGATGTCCCTACCGGAGCCTATGCTCGGATGATGAAGGCTAACCTCGATCGCCTGATAGATGGCGCCATGAGTGCCGCAGACAGTAGCCTAGCTAACAACAATTCACCCGAGTTGGCCATCCTCATAAGCTGTTTTGGCCGCCGCTCGATACTCAAGCAGAGAACCGAGGAAGAAGTGGAGGCCGTTAGCGATGTTTTAGGTTCAGGCTGCATGTTCTGCGGTTTTTATTCCTATGGCGAAATTTCGCCCTTCAAGCCTGGAGAAAAACCCGAATTCCATAACCAGACTATGACTATAACCACTTTCAAGGAGGTATAGTAGTTTGGAAAACATGCATAGTTTACTAAGACGGCAATTGCGCAAGCAATTCGGGAACCATATTCCCGATATTCCCGGCTGGGATGCATTTCTTCAGCAGGTGAATGACGCTTACCGGGAATTCGATGCCGATCGAAATATGTTGGAACGCGCCCTGGAAATAAGTTCCCAGGAATTACTGGAAACCAACTCGCAACTCCGGGCTGTATTAGAGGCTTTTCCCGATGTTTTTTTGTTGCTGGACTCCCAGGGTATTATTATTGAGCTAAAAGCCGGCAGTTCCACTGAACTGTATATGTCCCCGGAGCAACTACTGGGCCATCACATCGAAGTTATTCATCCCGACACCATCAATTCGCCCTTTGCCATGGCAGTTGAGCAGGTTCAGCAAAGCAGAAAGCTTATCACATTCGAGTATCCCGTGTTGCTAAACCAACAGGAACATTATTTTGAAGCCAGGTTGCTGCCGGTATCCGGGGACCATGTCTTCGTTATCATCCGTAATGTCACCGAACGCCGTATCATGGAAGACCAATTGCGCTATCTTAGTATGCATGATGCTCTGACCGGTTTGTATAACCGCTCCTATTTTAAGCTGGAGACCGCCCATCTGGAAAAGCTATCCCATCGCCCGATTGGTCTTATTGTCGGCGATATTGATGGCCTGAAGCTGGTTAACGATACTCTGGGCCACGAAGCGGGCGATGACCTGCTTATTAAAGCTGCTCATGTTCTTAAAGAATCCCTGCGTGATTGTGACTTTGTAGCCCGTATAGGTGGTGATGAATTCGCCGCTATTCTTTACGATTGCAGTACTCAGGGAATTGAAGGCGTTATTACACGTATTAAAAATAATATTGTCCTTTTAAACTCTAGCAATCCGACCCTCCCCTTAAGTATTTCCCTGGGCTACGCCGAGAGAACCGATGCCTCAATGAGCTTGGTCGAACTCTTCAAGGAGGCCGATGACAATATGTACAAGGAAAAGCTTGACCATCGCAAGAATTTTAATGCTAACCTGGTCAGCACCCTGATGAGTTCTATGGATGAAAGGCATTTTTTCAATCAAGACCATGTTGAGCACATGCAGGAGTTGGTTTGCATCATGGCTGAAGCTCTGGATATGTCTCCAAGTCAAATATCATGCATTAAACTACTAGCGCAATATCACGACATAGGCCAGGTAGGGATATCTGACGCTGTTCTTTTTAAGAAAGGCAAACTTAATTCTCAAGAGCGATTACAAATTGAAAGGCATCCGGAAATAGGCTATCGTATTGCCCGTTTATCACCGAAACTGCTGCCGATAGCTGATTGGATACTTAGACATCACGAGTGGTGGAATGGACAGGGTTATCCCTGTGGTCTGGCGGGTGAGGATATCCCCCTGGAGTGCCGCATTCTGGCCCTGGTCGATGCCTATAATGCCATGACCAGCAATCGCCCCTACCGTAAAGCCATGAGTCATGAGGAGGCTATTGAGGAGATAAAAAGTAAAGCCGGAACCCAGTTTGACCCTGAATTAGTCCGCTTATTTCTGTCAAAAATAGAAACAAAGTTCCCTTCACCCAGATCAAAAGCATGATGCCATTTATTTAAGCATTGGAAGAAACTGAGGAGCAGTTTCAACACAGCTCTGCAACGAGGCGGGGGATTAGAAACCACCACCTGTTTTGTTAATAGGAACCCGACCGCTTAAAGAAACGGGGGACATTTTTCACCTCGTTATAAATTCCTAAGCTTCATATAAACTAGGCGAAAACGTCGTATTATAATCCGGTCTGCAGGTACCCGGCGGCTGCAGTATGTAACAACTCCCGAGCATACTGTTCGGGAGGGATTAAGAATGGTTCCTTCATAGTATACCCTCTATTTTTGACCTAATAATTCTCTGACTAACTCTGGATCTTTGGTAGAAACTGTATCTCCCCGGGCAGCGACATTATAATTACCTTCTATGGAGTCTAGAATATCTTCTTTTCTAAACCGCCATTCCCGGCCACACTTAAATGCATTAATTCTTCCATCGCGAATCATGTTATAAACCGTTTGTTTGCTTACTCTTAAAACATCAGCTACCTCCAGAATGTTTAAGAAATCCGGTTTATTTTCTGATAAATTTTCAGCCAAGGCCTTAGTAAGATTCTGCACCATAGCAGCTTCCTCGGGACTAAATACCTTCCGCCCACAATCGGGGCATTTATATAGATTTATACCATCTAATAATAGGCGATATTTTCCCCATTTTGCTTCATGCGCGGTTACGACAGAATCCATTTCCTTATTACAATAGACACATTTCATTGTTTTTTCCTCCTTAGCATAGTCCCACATAGTTCCCATTCATCATCATCTGGTAAAATTACAGTCACAATCTCTGCCTCAGGATAACTGGCCGCTACAACGACATAAAATTGAGGTTTATCCGGGGTTGCCTTTTGGAACAATACCTTAACATCAAAATGCCAGGGGCCGTCTTGTATTTCGATAACCTCTCCATATTCAATAGCCCGCATTACATCATCTAATGGAATCATTCTTTCACCCATGCGGTCAAAGGCATGGGCAGACACATGAATACGGTTGGCTTTAGCCAGTGCCTTTACCCAGGTAATAGGGAACGACAAGTTATCCCTCTCCTTCTTATAAAATAACATAAATTAAAATAAAATAACAACAATTAATTGTGGTAATTTATGGGTTAATCATGCTCTCATATTCTTGCTAACTGCCCAGTCATAACACTTGAGTACAGTGCCAGTTGGTCGGCGGTTCCAAAGAAATGCGGTTTTGGGCATGATATAACCTTCTTTTCAACCAAATCTTGTTGAATTGACACTTACTTCGTTATATATTTTTATTATTCCTGCATTGCGACATTTTTCGCTATACACCACCTTTTTGGCGTATTTGTATTTTCTTTCTATGTTTCAACTAAAAAATATAAAGCAGAACTCAGTCTGTACGCTGGGTTTTAGTATTTTTTCCCCACAATATACTTTTTGCCTTAAATAGCCCCTCTTAGCAGAAGAGAGATCGGCTATACTGGTCCTTCCGATGCCGAAAGGAATTTGACAGGGTGACATTCCTGCATCTCCTAAAAATTGACCAGAGCAGATGTATCAAAAAATGATTTTATAAGCGCTCTTCCCGTTCCGTGCTTATGTCAGTACTTAACGACCTCGGGCAATCCTTTAGGGCATTTTGAACTAATAAATATCCCTGGTTTTCCTTGGTCTTGTCCTTAGTAATCTCCCCACGTTAAAGGGTTTAAACTTGTTGATAGCCACTGGGTATTTGATTAGATATACTAATATTAACTTCCCACTACTTCCCTTTAAATATATCCACCTTGGTTTCCAGGCATTTGCGCAAAGACAAATCATTAGCGCCAATCTCAAACCATCCGTTGGGTTTTTGATAGAAATCCAGGCCGCGACCAATCTTTTTTTATCTGTTATTCTAAAACCGGGTAGTTTTAGAAACATTTCTACTATTCTTGCCAAATTTCCTGCAAAAAGACGCAATATTCTATCTTAATAAAAAAATGAGTTCCCTTAAGACACATATAAACAGCAGTATAATTGTCAGTAAATTTCTTATCCCCATTATGGTTATGGGCAAAAAGCTGAATGATTACTTGTGCAAAAAGGATACAAAGTTCCATTAAAACACTTAGCCTACCCCAGTGGTTGGCTATTATGGCCGAAGAAGCCGGTATTAGTTATTCCCGCGCTCTTCAAGAGACCTAAACGAACGTCCAGGTTTATAAAATTTAAGACCCCTGATTCCCTGGGTCTTGTTGCTTTCTTGTAATAGAACGTCCCTTGACCGAAATCATAATTATGATAAAGTTTGGATAATAAAAGGGGGTGTTCCCGATGCCTCAGATCAGGCCAATCTCCGATCTTCGGAATAACTTCACCGAAATTTCCCGTATCGTTCATGAAGGCAAAGAGCCGGTTTTCCTCACGAAGAATGGCTACGGCGACATGGTGGTTATGAGTATTGAGCAGTACGAAGCCTTCCGGACGGCAAAGCACATTGATCCCGCATTATTGGAGGCGCAGCAACAAGCAGACTCCGACCCTACCCGCCTAGAATTCGACAAGGTTTCCGTCTCACTGCGTGAAAGGCTTACGGAAAAGATGGGCCAAACCAATGCGTAAGGTGGTTATGCTACCCAAAATATCTTCCCTCACAACAGAAAAAGCCCGAAACATCGGGCTTTACAAGCTTTAAATGGCGCGCCCGGCAGGATTCGAACCTGCGACCTCCAGATTCGTAGTCTGTTACTCTATCCAGCTGAGCTACGGGCGCATTTTATGGCGGAGAGAGAGGGATTCGAACCCTCGAGACAGTTATTAGCCGTCTACTCGCTTAGCAGGCGAGCGCCTTCAGCCATCTCGGCCATCTCTCCACATAAACACTCAATTTTAAATTTTCCTAATGGCGGAGGAGGTGGGATTCGAACCCACGGAACCCGTAAAGGTTCAACGGTTTTCAAGACCGCCTCCTTCAACCGCTCGGACACCCCTCCACATAGAGGTTGCATCTGCAATGCAAAGGAAAGTATAGCACAGGCTTTTCTTCTTGTCAATAAAGCCGAGGCTTAAGCTTCGGACCGGTTTATCCTTTCCAATCCGCCCATATAAGGCCTTAATGCCTCGGGGATTATTACCGAGCCATCGGCCTGCTGGTAGTTCTCCAGAATGGCGGCAACAGTTCTGCCGATAGCTACTCCTGAGCCATTGAGGGTATGGACATACTGTAACCTGGCCTTGGGATCGGGGCGATAGCGGATATTGGCACGTCGTGCCTGAAAATCTTCGCAATTGGAACAGGAGGATATCTCCCGGTAGTCCTGATAACCCGGCATCCATACTTCAATATCATAGGTTTTGGCAGCGGAAAAGCCCATATCCCCGGTGCTTAAAACTACCACCCGGTAAGGAAGTCCCAAAAGCTGCAATACTCTCTCGGCATCCTGAGTGAGTTTTTCCAGTTCTTCATAAGAATTCTGGGGTTCACATAATTTAACCAGTTCCACTTTATTAAACTGGTGCTGCCGGATCACTCCTCGGGTATCCCGGCCATGAGAGCCAGCTTCCGCTCGGAAACAAGGAGTGTAGGCAGTTAAATAGAGCGGCAGATCTTTAGCTTCCAGGATTTCCTCCCGGTAGAGATTGGTCAGAGGAACCTCGGCCGTTGGAATCAGATACATCTCCTTACCTTCCAGCTTGAACATATCCTCGGCGAATTTGGGCAACTGCCCGGTTCCTACCATGCAATCGGCGATAACCATGAAGGGAGGCAGAATCTCCCGGTAGCCGTGTTCTCCACAATGAATGTCCAGGTAAAAGTTTATGACCGCTCTTTCCAGACGGGCACCGGCTCCTTTATAGACGGTGAAGCGAGCCCCGGATAATTTGGCGGCTCTTTCAAAATCCAATATGTCCAGCGCCGGTCCTATATCCCAATGGGCCCGGGGCTCGAACTCAAACTGCCGGGGTTCTCCCCAGCGCCGCACTTCCTGGTTGCTTTTCTCATCTTCCCCTACCGGAACCGATTCATGGGGCAGGTTGGGAATGTTGAGCAGAATCTTTTCTATCTCTTTCTCCACCCGGGCCAGCTCTTCATCCAGTTCCTTAATTTGCTGACCTGCCTGCCGAACCTCTTCCATTAAATCGGCTGGGTTTAGTCCCTGTTTTTTCATTTTGCCTATCTGTTGGGATGAATTGTTGCGGAAATTCTTGCGCTCTTCCACCTGGACCAGAATCTTCCTCCACTCTTCATCCAGTGCTAGGAAAGGCTTTAATACGCCGCTAAGACCCCTCTTTTCCAGCTGCTGTTCTATCAGGGCTGCATTGGTTCTGATAAGCTTGGCATCCAACATAATACTCCCCTCCTTCAGGGAAATTCATTCTCTTAAGGTCAATTCAATATATTTTTGGGGGCAGGCTTCCGGCCTCCGCTCTCCGTCTTCCGTCTTAAGACGACCGACGACTACTTACCCCTTGCTCCTTACTTTTCTTATTACAGTTGCAGCAGTATAGGTTTTCCGACTATTCCATCCAGCTGGCTTAATTTCTCCAGAACCGGCTCTTCCACTTTATTATCCACATTGATAATCATTATGGCCTTTTCCCCTTTGGTCTTGCGCGCCACCTTCATCCCGGCAATATTTATGCCTTCATCTCCCAGGGCCGTAGCGAAAGGTCCAATTACTCGGGGTCTATCTTCATTTTCCACTACCAGCAGGTATCCTTCCAGGTTGCTCTCGGTTTCATAGCCGTTTATTTCTACCAGGAGAGGAAATCTCGCTCGGGAAAGGGTTCCTTCTATAGCCAGTTCGCGCTCATGATCGAATACCCGGGCCGTGATAAGATTTTTATATCTTTTCGGACTCTGTTCTTCTTTATGGTCAAAAACCTTGATTCCCCGGTCTTCCGCCATTAAGCGGGCGTTAACATAGCTGACCTTATCCCCCATGACCGGTTCCAGCAGGCCCTTAAGAAAAGCTACCGTTAAAATTTCGGTCTCATTGCTGCTGATGGGACCGCTATAGGTTAACTCCACCCGGCTGACCGCTGATTTTTCCATCTGGTAATAGATATTGCCCAGCTTTTCCGCCAAAGTAATATAGGGTTTCAGGTATTCCAGCTCGTCTTTCAACATGGCCGGCAAGTTTACCAGGTTGGGCACTATCTCGCCTTTCAGAGCTTTAATGACCTGCTCAGCAATGTTTTCTCCCACCCGCTTCTGGGCTTCAAAGGTGTCCGCGCCTAAATGGGGTGTTACCACCACATTCTTGAACTGGAACAACGGGTTGTCAATGGCCGGTTCTTTCTCAAATACATCCAGACCGGCACTCAATACCTTTTTGGACTCCAGTCCTTTTAATAGGGCTTCTTCCTTGATGATGCCACCCCGGGCACAATTGACTACCCGCACTCCCTCTTTGGCCAGGCCCAGTATTCTTTCATCAATCATATGCATGGTTTCTTCGTTTCGCGGGGTATGCACGGTAATGAAATCAGCCTCATTAACCAGCTCTTCCAGGCTCTCCATCTTTTCCGCTCCGAAGCGGGTAAAGCGTTCATCGGTTATATACGGATCATAGGCAATAACTCTCATGTTAAAGGCCTTTAAGCGGGTAGCCACCATGGATCCAATCCTTCCCAGACCTACGATGCCAACCGTTTTGCCATAGAGTTCCACCCCCCGGAAGGGTTTCCGGTCCCAGGTTCCCCCTTTGAGATACTCGCTGGCCCAGGCCGTATTGCGAATGGAGGATAATAAGAGGCTTATGGTTTGTTCCGCCGCCGAAATGGTGTTGCTATCCGGGGTGTTGGCTACTATCACCCCATAACGGGTACAGACATCTACATCAATGTTGTCTATTCCATTGCCTGCGCGGCCAACTATCTTGAGTCGTTTAGCCCGGCTTATCAATTCTTCGTCAACCTGGGTGACACTTCTTACGATTAAAGCATCATACTGATCAATAATCTCCAGTAGTTCTTCGCGGGAAATCCCATCCCGGTAGTCTACCTCCAGTTCAGTCTTCAGCAGTTCAATGCCTTCATCGGCTATGCGCTCACTGACTATAACCTTTTTTCTTTCCATAATTTTCTCTCCTTCTATAGTTATAGTTTCGCATCAGGGGTTTCTATAGCATGGTCTGACTTCGCCGGTTACTTCTCAATGTAACCTTAATTCCTACCCCTTAAAATCATTAAATGCTAGAAATATACTCCTGAGCTTTTTTCAAGCCCTTCCCCAGTTCAATCGGGTAACCGCAATTGAGCAGAGCTATCTCCAGGGCGGCCAAGACCGCCAAAAGATCTAGTTCTCGCACATAACCCAGGTGGCCTATCCGGAAAATAACATCATCCAGCTTTTGCTGCCCTCCAGCCAAAACTATATTAAATCGCTCTCTCATATATTGGCGTATTTTATTGCCTCCTATTCCCTGCGGTGCTATTACCGAAGTTAGGGCCGGGGAGGCATAATCATCTGCCGCCAGCAGCTTCAATCCCATTTCTTTTAAGGCGGCCCGCACCATCTCCCGGTAATTCAGGTGTCTTAAAAGAATATTTTCCAAACCCTCTTCCAGCATCATTTTCAGGGCTTCTTCCAGGCCATGGTATAGCGAGATGGCTGGCGTATAGGGGTTTTGCCCTTTTTCCAGATATTTAAGGCCAGCAGATACATCCCAGTAATATTTGTGGTTTTTGTTTTCCTGCTGTACTCTTAAAGCCCGGTCGTTAAAGGCCAGGAAGCTTAAGCCCGGGGGAATCATGAAGGCTTTTTGCGAACCGCTAACTACCACATCCAGTTTCCATTCATCCATTTTTAAAGTCACTGCCGCCAGCCCGCTTACGGCATCAACCATAAAAAGAGCCGGGTGCTCGCCAGCAGCGGCCCTGATGGCGGCTAAATCATTGAAAACCCCGGTAGAAGTTTCATTGTGGGTAATCAATACCGCCTTTATTTCCTGATTTATATCCTGCGCCAGTCTTTCCTTAAGTACCTGGGGGTCGGCAGGCTCTCCCCAGGGAAAATCCAGTTTTTCCACCTGGGCTCCGAATTCCCGGGCAATGGTGGCAAAACGATCGCCAAAAACGCCTATGGAAACAGCCAAGACCTTATCCCCGGGAGAAATAAAATTAACTACCGCCGCTTCCAGAGCACCGGTACCCGATGCTGGATAAATTAAAACCTGATGCTCGGTATGGTAGACTTGTTTGATTCCTTCGGTTACATTAATTAGAATTTCCTTAAATTCACTTCCACGATGATTAACCATGGGTCGGCTCATAGCGCGGACAACTCTTTCGGGAACGGGTGTAGGCCCGGGCAGAAGCAAATACTGTTCACCTATCATTCCTGTAATAGCCTCCTTAATCTTGAAACTACATTTCTATTATGAAACCATTTTGATGCCTGCTATAACTTTTCCCCCTTGTAATTCGTGTATACACTGCATAAAAAACCCCTCGCCCCATCAGGGACGAGAGGTATTTCCCGCGTTGCCACCCTTGTTGGTGTTTATAACACCCGCTTGAAGGTTATAACGGAACCACCGCTTATATAGATCGTTTCCAGGTTGGATTCAAAATTGCACTGGGCTGGTTCGCAGCTTCCACCAGCTCTCTTAGCCAGTTTACAATCTTTACTTTTTCCTTTCATCAACAGCTGGTTATTAAGGTTTGGCCTTGATTATATTACAGCCTGGGGGCTTTTGCAAGTGCTTTTTAGCGTAACCCCCTCGTTTACCAGCCGCGTTCCTGCATTCTTTCTTCCGGCCGTATAGTACTGATATCTATTCCCACCATGGCTTCACCCAAATCCCGGGATACTTCTGCCAGAACCACCGGATCCTGATAATAGGCAGTAGCGGTTACTATGGCCCGGGCTCTCTTCATAGGGTCACCTGATTTGAATATACCGGAACCCACAAATATTCCATCACAACCCAGCTGCATCATCATAGCTGCATCAGCCGGAGTAGCTATACCCCCGGCGGCAAAATTTACTACCGGCAGCCCTTTTAGGCGTGCTACCTCCTGTAACAATTCATATGGTGCTCCCAGCTCTTTAGCCGCAGCCATTAGTTCTTCTACTGGCAGGCTGCTGACCCACCTGATCTGCTCATTGACCTGTCTAATATGCCGAACCGCTTCAATTACATTCCCGGTACCCGGTTCTCCTTTGGTTCTGATCATAGCCGCTCCTTCGGCAATACGGCGAAGGGCTTCACCCAGGTTGCGGGCTCCGCAGACAAAGGGTACCTGGAAAACGTTCTTGTTTACATGATGTTTATCATCAGCCGGGGTTAGAACTTCACTTTCATCTATGAAGTCAATTCCCAGCGCCTCCAGAATCTGGGCTTCTACAAAATGCCCTATCCGGCATTTAGCCATTACCGGTATAGCAACTGTCTCCTTAATCCGCAGGATAACACTGGGGTCAGCCATCCGGGCAATACCCCCGGCTGCTCTTATGTCCGCCGGAACCCTTTCCAGGGCCATCACCGCACAGGCTCCGGCTTCTTCTGCTATTTTGGCCTGCTCCGGAGTAGTAACATCCATAATGACACCGCCTTTTAACCTTTGGGCCAGAGCGGTCTTGGGGTTGAAATTTGCTTTTTCTTCCATTTTCTTTTTCCCTCCCGAAAACAAATTGTGGTAAAGCATCTTGAGTTTGCTAGTCCTCTTCTTTTTCTATCTTAAAACGAGCCACACCAACAATACGGTCTTCTTCCGGCAACCTCATCAATAAAACTCCCCGGGAGTAGCGTTTCTGCTGCGATATATCCTCTACTTCCAGCCGGATAATGTTGCCTTCACTCGTTAGAATAACCAGTTCATCCTCCTTGGATACGATTTGGAAGGCTACCAGCTTTCCGTTCTTCCTGGTTATTTCGATAGCTTTTAGGCCTTTGCCTCCACGATTCTGCAGCTTGAACTCGCTTAAGGCGGTTCTCTTGCCATAGCCTTTTTCGGTTACCAGCAAAACATCGGCACCTTCCCGGTAGCGATCCAGTCCTACCACATAATCATCTTTCGACAGGTCTATGGCTTTAACCCCGGCAGCCGTTCTGCCCATGCTTCTAACCTGCTTTTCGTCAAACATAATCGATATTCCCCGGGAATTGGCTATCATTACTTTGCTCCCGGTCCTTACCCTTATTACTCCCACCAGTTCATCACCCTCACGCAGGTTAACCGCTATCAATCCTGTTTTTCTTACATTTTGGAAAGCCTTCAAAGCGGTTTTCTTTATTATTCCTTTTTTGGTTACCATGAGCAGGTGATGTTCGCGATTAAATTCCCGCGCGCCCACTATAGTAGTAACCTTTTCCCCGGGGCGTAATTCTAAAAAGTTCACCAGGGGCATGCCTTTGGCTTGCCTGGTTGATTCGGGTATCTGAAAAGCCCGGGTGGTGAAAACCCGGCCCTGGTTGGTAAAGAAAAGCAAAGTGGCCAGGGCAGAAGTAACCAGAACATCATGGGCAAAATCCTCCGCCCTTATAGTAGTAGCACTTACACCTTTTCCCCCTCTTTTCTGGGAACGATAGGTATCCAAGGGTTGCCGTTTGACATATCCCCGGTTACTGAGGGTTATAACCACTTCATGGTCATCGATAAAATCTTCTTCTTCATAGCTGCTTTCTTCCTGGCTTATCTCTGTCCGCCGATTATCGCCGTATCTTTTTTCAATATCATCCAGGTCTTCTTTTATCATGGCCAGTACTCTTTCCGGGCGGGCCAGTATATCTTCATAGTCGGCTATTCTTAGCAGCACTTCCTCATATTCATTTTCTACTTTGCTTCTTTCCAGTCCGGTTAGTTGCACCAGCCGCATATCAAGTATGGCGTTGGCCTGTATTTCACTTAAGTTAAAGCGGGATTGTAATTCTCCCCTGGCGTTTTCCCGGTCGCGCGATTTCCTTATCAGATCTATGATTTCGTCCAGATTATCCAGAGCTATTTTCAAGCCTTCCAAAATATGCTTGCGGTTTTTAGCCAGATTCAGCTCATATATTGTTCTCCGGTTAATAACTTCCTGCCGGTGTTCCACATAATACTTTATCATTTCCTTCAGGTTCAGAATCCGGGGCTCTCCGTTAACCAGGCTCAGCATGATAATGCCGAAAGTATCTTCCATCTGAGTATGCCGGAAGAGCTTGTTCAAGACTACATTTACATTCACATCTTTGCGCAGTTCAATAACTATCCGGATTCCTTTGCGGTCGGATTCGTCCCTGAGGTCAACGATACCTTCTACCTTTTTGTCTCTTACCAGTTCGGCAATTTTTTCCACCAGCCGGGCTTTGTTAACCTGGTAGGGTATCTCGCTAACCACAATAGAAAACTTGCCGCTCTTTTTTTCCTCTATTTCGTAACGAGCTCTGGTTCTTATGGTTCCGCGCCCGGTCTCATAAGCTTGCCTGATGCCGCGGGCCTCCAAAATTCCCCCGGTGGGAAAGTCCGGGCCGGGAATACTTTGCATTAGTTCTTCGATAGTGATATCAGGATTATCAATATATTCTTTTATTCCCTTTATTATTTCCCGTAAATTATGCGGGGGAATATTAGTGGCCATACCTACAGCTATCCCGGCTGATCCGTTGATTAAAAGATTGGGGATCCGCGCCGGTAAAACCTGAGGTTCTTCCCGGCTTTCATCATAATTGGGCCGCCAGTCAACTGTATCCTTATCAATGTCTTTAAGCAGCTCCGCCGCTATCCGGGACATTCTGGATTCGGTATATCTCATGGCGGCAGCGGCATCTCCATCAACAGAACCAAAGTTCCCATGTCCATCAACCAGGGGATAACGCATGGCAAATTCCTGGGCTAGTTTGACTATGGTCTGGTATATGGCCGCATCCCCGTGGGGATGGTATTTACCCATTACTTCTCCCACGATATTGGCTGATTTTTTATGCGGTTTATCATGAGTCATCCCCTGTTCATGCAAGGCGTATAGAATGCGACGATGAACCGGTTTCAGCCCATCTCTTACATCCGGCAAGGCCCGGGATACTATAACGCTCATGGAGTATTCCAGAAAGGATTTCTTGACTTCCTTTTCGATATCTATGGGTATTACTTTTTCAAATAGACTATCCTGTGCCAATTTCTTAAGCTCCTCCTAAATATCCAGGTTAGCTACGTACCTGGCATTGCTCTCAATAAATTCACGCCTCGGTTGTACATTATCCCCCATCAAGGCGGAAAAGATATCATTGGCTTTTATGGCGTCTTCCACTGTAACTTGCAATACGGTTCGGGTTTCTGCATCCATGGTGGTAGTCCACAATTGTTCCGGATCCATTTCCCCCAGGCCCTTATATCTTTGAATAGACCACTTCTGTTCCGTCTGGCTGAGGAAGGCATTCAAATCAGCATCATTATAAAAATACTTTATCTCCTTTCCTCTTTTCAGGCCATAAAGGGGCGGCTGGGCTATATAAAGGTATCCTTCTTCTATTAACTCTTTCATATATCGATAAAAGAAGGTAAGTAATAAAACCCGGATGTGAGACCCGTCAACATCAGCATCGGTCATAATAAAAAGCTTGTGGTAGCGAGCTTTCTTGATATCAAAGTCTTCGCCTATCCCTGTACCCATGGCGGTAATAAGGTTTCTAATTTCTTCACTGGAAAGCACCCGATCCAGACGCGCTTTTTCTACATTCAGTATTTTACCCCGCAAAGGCAATATGGCCTGGTAGGTGCGATCCCTTCCTTGTTTAGCTGAGCCTCCGGCCGATTCCCCCTCTACAATGAACAACTCCGATTCAGCCGGATTTTTGTTGCTGCAATCGGCCAGCTTGCCAGGCAGGGCCGTGGATTCCAGGGCATTTTTCCGCCGGGTCAGTTCCCGGGCTTTTTTAGCCGCTTCCCGGGCCCGACGGGCGGAAATGGCCTTATCCAGCAATTTGCGTGCTGCTGCCGGGTTTTCGTTAAGATAGTCTTCCACATGTTCAAAAACTATGCTTTCAACTATTCCTCGAATATAGGTGTTGCCCAGCTTGGTTTTGGTCTGTCCTTCAAACTGAGGATCTTTTACCAAGACCGATATAATCGCGGCTATTCCCTCGCGTATATCTTCGCCGGATAAATTGCTGTCATTTTCTTTAAGTATGTTATTTTTTTTGGCATAATCGTTAATCACCCGGGTTAAGGCATTTTTAAAGCCTATTTCATGGGTACCGCCTTCCTGAGTACGGATGTTGTTGGCAAAAGAATAAAGATTTTCACTGTAACTGCTATTGTATTGAATAGCCACCTGAACGATAACATCATCTTTCTTCTTTTCGAAATAAATGGGGTTATCATTAATAACCTCTTTATTTTTATTAATATAAGCCACAAAATCTTTAAGACCATGGTAAAAGTGAAATTCCTGGGAAAAAACCTCTTCTTCTCGCTCATCGCGCAGCGCTATTTTTAGATTGCGATTGAGAAAAGACAGTTCACGCAATCTTTGCAAGAGGATTTCTCTTTCAAAAATTATTTCTTCAAATATTTCTTCATCCGCAAAAAAATGAATACTTGTTCCGGTTTCTTGGCTCTCTCCTATTATCCTTATCTCATTCACCGGGGTTCCCCGTTCATAATCCTGCTGGTATATATGCCCATCCCTTTTTACCCGGACTTCCATTCGCCGGGAAAGGGCATTTACTACTGACAATCCCACTCCATGCAAGCCCCCGGAAATATTATAACCACTACCCCCAAACTTTCCCCCGGAATGAAGGGTAGTTAAAATAACTTCCAGCGCGGGAATACCCATAGCCGGGTGAATGTCTACCGGAATACCGCGACCATCATCACAAACCGTAATGCTATTGTCCTGATTAATGGTTACCTCTATCTCTTTACAGAATCCGGCTACGGCTTCGTCTATACTGTTGTCCACTATTTCAAAAACCAGGTGATGTAAACCTTTAGGCCCGGTTGAACCGATATACATCCCCGGTCTTTTACGCACTGCCTCTAAACCTTCCAATACCTGGATATCAGAAGCATTGTATTCTTTTTCTAACAAATTCAGCCCTCCCCTTAGCGGTTTGCAGCCCTTTTGAACAAGGTATTCGAAGATATTGGCGACAGGTATAATTTGTCGTTACAGATCACTAAAGATTTCTCTTTTCCTTTTTCGCTGATACTAACCAGGCATTTTTCAATCCTGGCCATATCAATAACATCTTTAAGATCATGGGAAATAAGAGGTTCAATGTTTAAAATGGCGATTATATCACTATAAGAAATAATGTAGTTGTTTCCCAGATGAACATACACGAATAACTACTCCTTTCCTAGCAAACAGCCATCCTTAACCAGGGAAATCGAAGCATCCAATGCCTCAAATTTCTCCAACTTCACCGAGGTAAGAAAACTCTGAAAAGGGGACTGCGCCAGATATTTTAATAATTTATTGCTTTTACTTTCATCCAGTTCAGCCAGAACCTCATCCAAGAGAAAAACGGGGAAAAACCCTTTTATTTTTCTAAAAGTCATTATTTCTGCCAGTTTCAAACAAATAGCTATATTTCTTTGCTGGCCTTGAGAGGCAAATAAGCGGGCCATCTGTTCATTTAGATAAATATGCATGTCATCCAGATGCGGACCCAGCAGAGTTATTTTTCTTTTCTTTTCCTTTTCCTTTTCACTTTCCACTTGCTTCCTTAAGCTGTCCTTTAGTATATCCAGATTAATTTTACCACTATTAACAGGAAAAGAAAGAGCATAGCGTATTTTTAACTGCCCGCCATCATCGTTAATCTGTGGGTAAATCTCCTGTATGGCTTCATCGAGAACATTAATCAGATTCAATCTTGATATAAGCAGTTGGGCCGCTATTTCTATAAAAATATCATTAATTATAGCAGAACTTCTGCTATTATCTTCTTCTTTTTTTAATAATAAATTCCTTTTTTTTAGAATTTTCCTATAATTATCTAGTTTAAATAAATACTCATTAGATATCTGTCCCAAAAGGAAATCTAAAAAAAACCGGCGCTTATAAGGGGCTCCTTTAACCAAATAAAGGTCATCCGGGGTAAAAAGGTTTATTCGCAAACGGTCGGAATGATTATAGCTGGTTTTTTTCTTATTGATTCTTAACAACTTAGCATCCAGCCCATAAGTAATGCTAGAATCAATTATTCTCTCCTGGTGATTATAGCGAGCTTGAACCTGAAGGCTTGAGCTGTCATAACTGATTAATGTTTTTTCTTTATTACTGCGAAAAGAAATACCCGTGGATAAGTAGAATAAAGCTTCTAAGATATTGGTTTTTCCCTGAGCATTTTCTCCATAGAATATATTTAAGCCGGGTGAAGGTTGGCATTCAATCTTTTTTAAATTACGAAAATCTTTTATTTGAAAATTAAGGATTTTCAATATCTATCTTTCTTTCATTTTAGTTGCTGGTTCGCAAGGGTACCAATACATAAAGATAGTTGTCTTTTTGCGGATTTACAATCATGGCCGGACCCAATATACTGGATAGGTTTATGAGCAGTTCTTTAGCTTCTCCTTCCAGCATTTTAACAACATCAAAGAAGTAATTGGTATTAAATGAAATATTTAGTTCACCTTCACCCTCAACCGGATCTTTAAGTTCTATTACTTCAGTGATTTCACCCATTATTTCCGAATAGCTATTTACTTCTACCTCATTTTCTTCAAACTTAAAGCGGGTATACTGTATTTTTAGTTTATCATCCGAAGGGATAACCCGAGCTCTTTCCAGGGTATCAGCCAGAACTTGCGTATCCAGTTTTACTTTATAACTGAAAGAACGTGGTATAACCTGCTCATAGTTGGGGTATTGTCCTTCTATAAGCCGTGAAAGCAATAAGAAGTTCTTTCGATAAAAACTCACATTATTGTTGCTTAAGCCTATATTTATCTCTTCCGGGCTATCATCCAGCAGTCGCAGAATTTCGTTAGCTGTTCGCGTCGGAATAATGAAACTTGAGGGTTCTGGAGCATCTGGATTTATATTACAAGAATAACGAGCCAGGCGATGGGTATCAGATGCAACTACGTTTAATTTACCGCCCTCTCCCAGATCAAAAAGCACTCCGGTAAAAACCTGGCGAAAATGGGTACCGGCAGCGGCAAAAACTGTCTTTTTAAGAGCTTCTTTTAACACTTCCTGGCTAATGGAAAAGCAGGGTTTTATTTTTTTAAGGGGAAGTGCTGGATATTCGTAGTCTCTATAGGTATTTATGAAACCTGATGAACGCCCGTATTTTATATCTAATTGTGCTGATTCCTGGTTTAGTTCAATAAATATCTGTGATTCGGGTAATAATCTTACAAAATCAAAGAAATAGTGAGCATTAACCAGCACACTGCCTTTTTCCATAACTTCAATTTTGTCAGTGCTGGCTCTTATACCTATTTCCATATCGGTTGCCGTCATAGTCAAACCAGTATCCGGATCAGATTCTAGCAGGAGGCCGGATAAAACCGGTATGGTATTTTTATTGGATGCTGCTCTATAAACCATACTGGTAATAGCAAGTAAATCTCTTTTTTCAATCATGAACTTCATAGAAAAACCCTCCGTCTTCTCTTTTTCTTTTTTTTATTAACAATTTAGTAGTAATAGTAGTAGGGACCTGGTTTTTGTGGATAAGTAGCTCTATTCCCGGAAAAAGGGCAAATATTTCGGTTGATAAATTGTTGATAAATATTTTTAAACAATATAATTTGGATCAATCTTTTTGCATAATAATTCTATTTCGGCAACCAGTTCACGATCAGATAACAGTTCATTAACTAATTTTTCATGGGCATGCATAACTGTGGTATGGTCTCGTCCCCCGAATTGCTCTCCGATTTGGGGAAAAGAAGCATCGGTCAATTTACGACAAAGATACATAGCTATATGGCGGGGGTAGACCAGTTGTTTATTTCTTTTTTTTGAAACAATTTCGTTTATTTCTAAATGGTAATGGGCAGCTACCGTTTTTTGAATGGTTTCTATAGTTATTTTTCGGGGTCGAGGGGGAGGCATAATATCTTTCAATGCTTCAACTGCGGTATTCATGTCCAGGGGTTTGTTGTTAATAGTAGCAAAGGCTACCAGTCTAATAAGCGCTCCCTCCAGTTCCCGGATATTCGAATCAATGTAATTGGCAATGTAGTCCAGAACAGAATAAGGAATATTGAGGTTTTCCCCTTGAGCTTTTTTGCGTAAAATAGCAATTCTGGTTTCTAGATCAGGAGGCTGTATATCAGTAATTAAACCCCATTCAAAGCGGGAACGTAAACGGTCTTCCAAGGTAGGGATGTTGCGGGGAGGCCGGTCGCTGGAAATAACCACTTGTTTATTGGATTCATGGAGGGTATTAAAAGTATGGAAGAATTCTTCCTGGGTACGCTCCTTACCGGCCAAAAATTGAATATCGTCAACGAGTAGAACATCAATACTACGGTATTTATTCCTGAATAAAGAGGTAGTGTCGTCTTTGATGGAACTTATCATATCGTTAGTAAATTGTTCGGAGGAAACATACATAACCAGATAGTTGGGTTTTTTAGAAAGAATGTGATGGCCTATGGCTTGCATTAAATGAGTTTTACCCAGGCCAACACCCCCATATATGAAAAGAGGATTATAGGATTTAAAGGGAGATTCACCGACAGCATAACAGGCAGCATGGGCGAAACGATTACTGTTACCCACAACAAAAGTATCAAAAGTATATTTAGGATTTAAAGCGGAAACAGGATCGCTTATCCCGGAAAGGATTTCCGTACGGATGCTCAAGACTACTCTCGGGTCGATTAATCTACGTAATTTATTCTGCATTATATCCAAATAGCGCGATTCAATCCATTCTTTGGTTAGAGAATCAGGAACGATTATACAAAAGATATTGTCATGAAAGGAGGAGAATTTTACCCGGGAAAACCAGATTTCAAAACTGGTAGAACCAATTTCCTGATACATAGAATCAAGTACTTCATTCCATACAAGAGAATAATCTTTATAATTAGACATAAGCTACCTCCGCTTTGCTGTGGAAAAGCCAATAAAGAAATACATAAGTTGTGGAAAAGTCTTACTTAGATTAAAATCTTTAATTTTCAAAATGATAAAAAAAGATATTAATACAGGCTAATTGGGATTAAAGCACAAATATAGTATAATCATAGCAGAAAAATTTCAAAATTAGAAGTGAGTAGAATTCCTTGAATTCTTGACATTGAAGGGGTTTAATCAATATAATGGTAGGGTATTTATATGATTTTATAGGTGAGCTTTATGGACTGAGAGTATAGCTCACCAAGTAGGAGGTAAGTAATATAGTGAAAAGAACATTTCAGCCGAAGAATAGGCAAAGAAAAAGAGAACATGGCTTCCGAGCCAGGATGGCCAGCGCAGGAGGAAGAAAAGTATTGGCCAACCGGAGAAAAAAGGGAAGAAAAAGTATTTCCGCCTAGGTCGTAAAAGCGGCCTTTTATTTTCCCCAGGGAAGGTTTTTATGCTGGATAAAAAGGCAAGAATCAGAACTAGTAGAGAATATCGGAATGTTTTCGAAAAGGGAAAGAGGTTTTCGGGGCGATTTTTAATAGTTTATTATGTAGAAAATGCCTTGAACGATAATCGTTTTGGTTTTATTACCAACAAAAAAATAGGTATAGCGGTAATAAGGAATAGGATAAAAAGGCAATTGCGAGCCATAGTGCGTAAATATCAGGGACAAGTAAGGACCAAGCATGATATTGTCCTGGTAGCTAGAGCCGGTATTGGGAAAAGTTCTTTTGAGGGTATGGAAAAAGATTATATTTCCATCATGAAGAAGGCGGGGCTTTTTGCAAGAAATGCTAATAATATTAATTAAAATATATCAAAAGGCGACCTTTTTCAAACCTGCTTCATGTCGTTTCTATCCTTCCTGTTCCAACTATTCCATTCAGGCCTTAAAGAAATACGGAATAGTCAAAGGAGGCTGGTTAACTGTAAAAAGACTGGCCAGGTGTCATCCGTACAATCCGGGTGGCTATGATCCGGTACCTTGATATTAGGTTACCTCGCGGACATTTGCTTCGCTAGCAAGGAGGTGGAACCTGTCATCAATGAAAGCAGGATTTGATAGGCAGGAGGAGATTTGTGGCATTCTTTTGTTCAGTGGTTTGCCAGTGTAATTCAGTTTATGTATGGCATTACCGATAGCCTGGGTGTAGCTAATTATGGTTTGGCTATTATTTTAATGACCATAGTAATAAAAATTGTTCTTTTTCCGATAACGCATAAACAGTTAAAATCCATGCGGGCTATGCAAGAAATTCAACCGCGGATGAAATATATCCAGGAAAAATATAAAGATGACCCGCAAACCATGCAATTAAAAGTAATGGAACTGTATAAAGAACATGGGGTTAATCCTCTGGGAGGCTGCTTGCCCCTCGTCATACAGATGCCGATATTTATTGCTTTTTATCAATCATTGTTCAACTTTAAATTTGCGGTAGAGGAGCATGCGCGATTTTTATGGATACCTAACATTGGTAGTTCTGACCCCTGGTATATTCTAGCAGTTTTAGCGGCGGCAACCACCTTTATACAGCAACGCGTTTCTATGGTAGACACCAAAGATCCCACGCAAAAGTCCATGTTGTATGTAATGCCACTTTTTATGGCCTGGATAGCAGCCACCATGCCGGCAGGCTTACCTTTATACTGGGTAACTTTTAATATTTTAGGTATTTTGCAGCAGCTTTATATCAATTGGAGCAGCAAAAAAGAGAAATTGGCTGTTGCAACTGGAACAGGATTTCAGTTGGAAATGGAAAAGGAAACACTGGAGGAATCAAATGGTGGTCATAATACTTTGACCAAGGAAAAGGTAGCAGGGAGGGAAAAAGGAGGAAAGAAGGTTAATGGAAGTCCAAATAGTAGAAAAAAAGGGAAAAAACGTGGATGAGGCTATTAAAGCGGCCCTGGATGAACTGGAATGTGCCATTGAGGATGTTTCTATTGAAGTACTGGAAGAACCCAGTAAAGGAATACTAGGCCTGGTAGGGAAAAAACCTGCTGTAGTAAGGGTTTCCCTGGTGAAGAAACCGGAAGAAGAAGTTCGCCAGGTGGTAGAAGATCTACTAAACCGGATGAAAATCGATTATCAGATTAATCAAGTGGAATGTGAAGGCGGCCGGGTTAGAGTAAACATAATAGGTAAGGACATGGGTCTTTTGATTGGACGTAAAGGCGAAACATTAAATGCAGTTCAATACATTATCGGCTTAATAATTAACCGGCAGCGTGAGGAAAGAATTCGAGTTTTGTTAGATGTGGAAGACTATCGCAAGAAAAGAGAGGAATCACTGGAAGCGTTGGCTTTAAGACTATCAGACAAGGTTAAGAAAACCAAAAAAAACGTAGTTATGAGGCCAATGAGTTCCCAGGAAAGAAGAATAGTACATACCATTCTTCAGACTGACCCCCAGATAACTACCTTTTCGCTGGGAGATGAGCCCAATAGAAAAGTGGTAATTTCTTTAAAGAAATAAAAAAGACAGTGATGGAGGCCCAGGGAAAGGGCCTCCTTTCTAATTTTTATACTTAAGTGTATTTGCCAGTCGCTTTTGGTAATATATCTAAAAGAACCGTTAATGTTACTGCAAAATGTTAGTAGTAGTCATTGGCTTGTATAAATATACCGCTCGCCAACGCCCGCTGGTATATTTATGCAAACCCTGTGCAATAATAGGGGTTTTGCATTACCAGCCAGGTTCAAAGTGAGGGGAAAGAATGATCGGCGATGATATTGCGGCCATCTCCACCGCACCGGGGGAAGGTGGAATAGCTATTGTAAGGCTAAGTGGAAATAGCGTAATAGAAAAGGTGGAACAAATATTCCAACCTTACCGGGCGGGGATTAAGCTTTCGGATAAAGAAGGCTATTCACTTAGCCTGGGTTGGTTGTGTGATGAGAAAATGGAGATTATTGATGAGGTTCTGCTGGGATTAATGCGAGCTCCCCGTAGCTACACCGGGGAAGATGTGGTGGAAATAAACTGTCACGGAGGAACTTTGCCGGCCAGGCGCTGCCTGGAGACGGTAATGCGGCAAGGGATACGACTGGCACAACCGGGGGAATTTACCCGGAGAGCTTTTTTAAATGGACGACTGGATGTAAGCCAGGCAGAGGCAGTGATAGAAGTTATCCGGGCCAAAACCGAACGGGGAATGAATTTGGCCTTAAAGCAATTGGCCGGGAGGAACAGCCGGGAGATTAGCCTGCTGGAGGATCAGCTGATAGAAGTAAATGCAATGCTGGAAGCCAGCCTGGACTTCCCGGATGAGGTGGGGGACCTGGATTATAGCGTTGCTCAGGGGAAGCTACGGGAAGTAAAAAATAGAATTGACAAGCTTTTGTTGGCAGGTGAAAGGGCCGAGATATACCGGGAGGGAATCAACGTTGCCATCTGCGGCAAGCCTAATGTAGGCAAATCCAGTTTGCTCAATGCCCTGCTCAGAAAGGAAAAAGCTATTGTAACCAGTGTTCCTGGTACTACGCGGGATATAATCGAAGATTATATAAATATTAGAGGGATTCCGGTAAAGTTGAGGGATACCGCAGGAATACGCTTTACGGAAGACCTGGTGGAGCGAATAGGGATAGAAAGAAGCCAGGAAGTAATCAGTGAAGCAGATCTGGTGCTTTTTATATTAGATGTGGGAACCGGGATAGATCAGGAAGACCGGGAGATTTACGAAAAAATCGAGAAGAAGAATAAGATAGTATTGGTTAACAAAGAAGACCTGGAGGAAAAGAATATAAGTGAAACTGAGCTGGAACAGCTCTTTCCCGGAGTTAAGATAGTCAGAGGAAGTATTATTGAAGAAACCGGTTTGGAAGAACTGGAGGAAAGCATGGAGAAAGCTGTTCTCTCCGGTCAACTACAGAGTGACGACATGGAAGTAATGATTAACCTGCGGCAAAAAAATGCTTTATTAACGGCAAAAAGACATATAGAAGATAGCCTGGCGGTAATGGGAAAGGTTTCATTGGATTGCCTGGGAGTGGATATCTGGGGAGCTTTGGAGGCTCTGGGGGAAATAAACGGCAAAAACTTGAAGGAGGAAGTAATAGAAAGGATATTCCATGATTTTTGCATAGGGAAATAGCTGGCTGGAGGCAGGATTGCATCCATGCTTCGCCAACGCTCGCTTATATATTTATGCAACCCTTTTGCGAAGAGTTTCGCATTAGAGTAATTTTATTAAATGGGGGAAGTTATGATTTATAAGGCAGGAAGCTATGAGGTGATAGTGATTGGGGCCGGACATGCGGGCTGTGAAGCGGCCCTGGCTTCGGCGCGCATGGGATGCCAAACCCTGCTGGTTACCATGAGTATAGACCACATTGCATTGATGCCTTGCAATCCTTCCATTGGAGGACCGGCCAAGGCTCAAGTAGTAAGGGAAATCGATGCCCTGGGAGGGGAAATGGCGCTAAATATCGACAAGGCCAATCTGCAGATCCGTACTATCAACACCGGCAAAGGTCCCGCTGTGCAAGCATTAAGAGCCCAAGCCGATAAACGCCAGTATCACCTGGAAATGTTGAAGACCCTCTTTAATCAAAAAAAACTGGATATTTTGATGGCCGAGGTAGAGGATATAGAGTTGTCGGCTGCTCGGGTGAAAGCAATAGTTACCAGAACTGGAGCCAGGTTCGAATGTCAAGCGCTGGTTCTCACTACCGGGACCTATTTGAAGGGGAGAATAATAGTCGGGGATATTTCTTTTGATGGAGGACCAGGAAATCAGTTTCCGGCAGCCCGGCTTTCGGAAAGTCTTAAAAGGATGGGACTGCGCCTGGGGCGATTTAAAACCGGGACCCCACCGCGCATAGACAGCAAGAGTGTAGACTTCTCCGAAATGATTGAGCAGCCAGGGGATATACGGCCTTTACGCTTCTCTTTTATTAGTCCCCTTATTAATCGGCCACAGCTATCCTGCTGGTTAACCCATAGCAATAAAAAAACCCACCAGATTGTAATGGATAACCTGGACCGCGCCCCCATGTATACCGGGATTATCAAAGGTATTGGTACGCGCTACTGCCCGTCTTTTGAGGATAAAGTAGTTCGTTTTTCCCATAAGGATTCTCACCAGCTTTTTATTGAACCGGAGGGAAGAGACACCGACGAAATGTATGTGCAAGGTTTAAATACCAGTTTGCCCGAAGATGTACAAATAGAGGTCTTAAAAAGCATCCCTGGCCTGGAGAATGTTCGTATTATGCGTACCGGCTATGCCATAGAGTATGACATTATTTATCCTTCCCAGCTTAAACTAAGCCTGGAGTGCAAAACTGTGGAAGGTTTGTTTACTGCCGGTCAAATAAACGGGACTTCCGGTTATGAAGAAGCTGCCGCCCAGGGCTTGATTGCGGGAATAAATGCTGCTTTGCAAGTCAAGGATAGAGAGCCGCTGGTATTAAAACGGAGTGAATCCTATATAGGCGTGATGATTGATGACCTGATTAATAAAGAAATAGAGGAACCATATCGTTTGTTGACTTCACGAGCGGAGTACCGCTTGCTTTTGCGGCAGGATAACGCTGATTTGAGATTAACGGAAAAAGGCCGCCAGATTGGGCTGGTAGACGATAACAGGTGGATGGCCTATCAGCAAAAAGAAGAGATACTGGAGGTGGAGAGCAATGAACTCAAATTCAGTTCTTTTACCCCGGCAGATGAGGAGATGGCGGAATTTTTATCTTATAAAAACACGGCAGCAATAAGGGATCGGGTCTCTCTCTGGGAATTGCTACGGCGCCCGGAATTAAGTATATATGATTATGTGGGAAAAGGCTGGCTGCGGGATAATGATCCGGATATACTGGAGCAATTGGAGATACAAGCTAAATATGAAGGCTATATTGAGAAGCAAAAGGAACAGGTCAAGCGCTTTGAAAAACTGGAAAATAAAATGCTGCCTCCGGATCTTAATTATGATGAAGTCTATGGTTTGTCCCAGGAAGCCGTACAAAAATTAAAAATAGTTTTACCCGCTTCTGTTGGCCAGGCATCAAGGATTGCCGGGGTTAATCCGGCAGATATAAATGTTCTTTTAATTTTTTTGGAAAAGAAAAGAAGGAAATAAGAGGTCGATGTGGAATATAATGTAAAGACTTATAAAGAAATGCTGATTGAGGAAAATTCCCGGCAGAACCTGGTAAGTCGCAAAAGCCTGCCGGATGAATTAGAAAAACATATTGAAGATAGCCGCAGTTTATTGAAATTTATGGATTTAAAAGGAAGCAGGGTTGTTGATATCGGCAGTGGTGCTGGCTTTCCGGGACTGGTACTGGCCATCTATTGCCCAGAGGGAGAGTTCCTTCTCTTGGAATCAGATCTAAAAAAAACGGAGTTTTTGCAAGCGGTTATCAACCGTAGCGGATTGAAGAACTGCCAGGTGCTGCGTAAGCGGATAGAAGAGGTGGGGCGCAGTGAGTTGCGCAATAGCTTTGATATTTGCAGCTGCCGGGCTCTGGCCGCGATGAATGTAGTGCTGGAATATGGACTGCCTTTGCTTCGCCCTGGGGGAAAGCTTTTGCTGTGGAAAGGCAAGAATTATTTACGGGAAATTGAGCAGGCAGCCAATGCCCTGGATATACTGGGGGGAAAAGTAGTTGACATTTTTACCTATAGCTTGATGGCAGAACGAGATAGGGCCATAGTAGTGGTAGAAAAGGAGCGTGATACCCCCGCGAAATACCCAAGAAGGGTGGGAATTCCGGCCAAACGGCCACTATAGGGAGGGATATACCGATGGTATTTAAACAACTGGAAAGACTACTGGGAAAAAGCAGTGAGGTGAAGGTTACAGGAATACCGGTGGAAAAACTCTACCCTAACCCCTTTCAACCCCGTAAGGATTTTGATGAAAGGGAAATGATGGAACTGGCTCAGTCGATTGAAGCTTATGGCATAATACAACCCATTATCGTCCGGCCACGCGATGATGGCTTTCAAATAATAGCGGGAGAACGTAGATTTCGAGCCTGTTGCCTGCTGGGTATAAGAGAAATACCGGCCATAATTCAGGAAATGGATGATGAAAGGGTAGCCACCGTTTCGCTGATTGAGAACCTGCAAAGAAGAGAATTAAATTATTTTGAAGAAGCCAATGCCTATAATCGTCTAATTAACGGCTTTGGATTGACCCAGGAGGAATTGGCAAGAAAGATTGGAAAGAGCCAGGCAGCTATTGCCAACAAGATTCGTCTCTTAAAGCTACCGTTGCCGGTGAGAAGCCTTATTCTGCCCGAACGTATAAGTGAGAGACATGCCAGAGCTTTGTTAAAACTGAATTCGGCAGAGATGCAACTGGAAGTGGTAAAACAGATTTATGAGAAAGAATTAACCGTGAAGGAAACAGAAGAACTGGTGGAAGGGATCAGTCGTAATAACATTCCCCAGGAAATAGGAAGAAAACCTAAAGGGCAGAGTGTATCCATGGTAATAAGAGATGCTCGTATCTTCTTAAACACTATTAGAGAGACGGTTAAAAGGGCGCGACAGACCGGGATTGATATTGTTATGGTGGAAAGGGATGTCGATAGCGAATATGAGATTACCATAAGGATTGGGAAACATAGGAAAAACCAACAATTAGCTTTATAGAATAAGGATTCAAAAGCGGGGAAACCCGCTTTTTTTGTTTTGGGGCAGGAATTAGGGTTTAGACAGGCGAAATAAGAACTGCAGGTTGGGGAAAGGTGGACAAGGTTAATGGCAAAGATTATTGCAATCGCAAATCAAAAAGGGGGTGTGGGCAAGACTACTACCGCCATAAATCTGGCGGCTAGTATTGCCATGGGGGAGCAGAAGGTGCTGCTTGTGGATTGTGATCCCCAGGGAAATGCCAGCAGCGGTTTGGGTATTAACCGGAAACGTTTAAAAAATTGCGTTTATAATTGCTTAGTTGAAGGTTTACCGGCCAAAGAGGTTATTGCTGCTACTGAGGTAGATGGATTGGAGATAATTCCAGCCACCATTCAACTGGCTGGGGCTGAGGTGGAACTGGCCACACGGGAAAACCGGGAACACTACATGGCAAATGTGCTTAAGCCCATTAAGGAGGCTTATGATTATATATTCCTGGATTGTCCACCATCATTGGGACTATTGACCATTAATGCGCTGGCAGCCAGTAATTCGGTTCTGATTCCGCTGCAATGCGAGTACTATGCCCTGGAGGGCTTGAGCCAACTGATGGATACCATACTTTTAGTTAGAAAAAGATTAAACCGCAGCTTGAAGCTGGAGGGAATAGCCCTGACTATGTTCGATGGAAGAACCAATCTGGCCATACAGGTGGTAGATGAAGTAAAACGCTATTTCCCTAAAGAAATATACCAGACCATTATTCCCCGTAATGTAAGGCTTAGCGAAGCCCCCAGTCATGGACAACCGGCGGTCATTTATGACCCTCGATCCAGAGGGGCTGAGGAATACAGGGAACTGGCCATGGAGGTGTTGGAACGTGCAAAAAAAGGAAAGAGGTCTTGGTAGAGGACTGGAAGCTCTACTGTCTAGCGATTTGGGTTTTGATGAGACCCAGGAAGTGACGCAGATCGAAGTGGACGAAATTGTATTACGCAAAGAGCAGCCGCGTAAAAGATTTGATGACAAGTCCCTTCGTGAGTTGGCGGATTCGATCAAGGAGCATGGTTTACTACAACCACTTATTGTACGGCCCAGGCAGGATGGCTTTGAACTGGTGGCGGGGGAGCGACGCTGGCGAGCAGCTCAAATGGCTGGTTTAAAACAAGTTCCGGCTCTCTTAAGGGAAATGGATGATGTCCAGGCGGCCGAAGTTTCCCTGGTGGAAAATATTCAACGAGATGATTTGAGCGCCATTGAAGAGGCCATGGCATATAAATATATGATGGATAATTACGGTTATACCCAGGAAGTACTGGCGGAGAAGCTTGGAAAAAGTCGTTCCCATATAGCCAACATGGTGCGAATGCTTGCTCTCCCGGAGCAGGTGTTGACGATGCTGGAGAGTCAAGAGATAACAGCAGGACATGCCCGGGCTATTTTATCTCTGCCAGGTTCGACGGAACAAATCGCAGCGGCAGAAGAGATAGTTGCTGGGAGACTGTCGGTAAGGGAGGCTGAAAAGAAAGCCAGGTCAATTATAAAAAGAAAGCGGGTAGAGAAAAAAAGGGACCCGGTAATAGTAGAATTGGAAGAGCGAATGGAGAGCTTTTTTAGCTCCCGGACGAAAGTGTTGCAAAAGGGTAGGGGAGGCACCATTGAAATAAGCTTTTATAGCCTGGAAGATCTGGAACGAATAGTAGAGATAATAGGCTTGGACTGAGGTTCAATTAACGGATAAATAAAAAAATCTATAGCCCATTCTCGGAACAAGAAGCAGAAATGTTTCACGTGAAACATTTCTGCTTCTTGTATATGTATATATAGAACAATTCAAACCTGCCCAAGCAAACGCGCTGGAGCTTGACGGTTAGAGACAAAAATGCCTAAATTAGGGAGCGTCAGTTTTAAAAGCGTGAAAGTTGTCCCCACGAAAAATATAAAACAAAGTTTTTGCGGTGTTTACAATTTAGCTGTCTTATTCAAAAAAGCCCGTGTGCATTGTTGGAAATCCTCGCTAGCCAGCATTTTTTCCAACTGCTCAAACTCCAAGTGCAGACCTTTATCCAGGGGGATATCAAAACCAGCGTTTAGAACCTTTTTGGCCCCGAGGACAGAGAGAGAAGATTTTTGAGCTATAAGTTCCGCCAATTTCCAAGCCTGGTTTAGTGCTTGCCCCGGCGGGCTCAAATACTGGACCAGTCCGATATCATATGCCTCGTGGGCAGTTATCTGGCGACCGGTCAATACCATGTTTTTGGCCTGGCCCAAACCAACCAGCCGGGAAAGCCTCTGGGTTCCGAAAACCAGGCCCATATTTACTCCAGCTGCTGCCACCCTGGCATTATCATCCATAACCCGAATATCAGCACATAGAGCAAGCTCCAGACCTGCACCCATAGCAAATCGGTTAATTGGAGCAATAAGCGGGAAGGGGATGTCTTCAAGTTGATTAAATAACTGGTAAAGGTTGGCGAAAAACTGCCGGTTGCCTTGCGGGTTCTGACTAACAAGTTCGCGTATATTGGCTCCAGCAGAGAAGCCACAGTTCATATTACCGGTAAGAACAACGACCTTGAGTTTATTCTGGGACAAATTAAAAAAGCAGGAGGATATCTCATCGAGCATTAATTGAGAAAGAGCATTTACCGGCGGAGCATGCAGAGTGACAGTAGCTATGCTGTCCGCAATGTCCAGTGTAAGCAAATCCAGCTTTCTATCTGACATTGAACCACCCCCGTTATTCCTCTCCATTCTCATTCTATTATATTCATTCTAAGTTAGGCGGGAACAAAATCCAAGGGACTGTTGCAGATTAAATAAATGAATCAGGGGGGATAGATGTCTCGGTTTATAAAAAGCTCTGGCAAACAGAAGAAAGCGAAGAGTCGAGCTCATTCATCTGCCTGCTCTTTATCACCGACAGAAAATCGGAGGATGAGCAGATCCATTAAAATTATGGTCATAAATCGCAAGAATTTCTTAAAGAAATTAATCGACTGCAGAAATCAAGGTACCTGTCCCCCTGATTCCTTATGCCAATTGATAATTGCTAAAATAGCAAGGTGTTTTGGGACTAAAAACCTGGGCGGTTTTACAAGATAGAAAAATATTGCTATTATGGTAAGACAAAAAACATCCCAGATTTAACGAGGTATACTGTGAAAATCCGAAAAAAAAGCCCAAGAAAAAAGACTGATAATAACTTTACTTTTATAATAATCCCTGGAAAAACCGGAAAGGCGCTTCATTTAGGCTTGGCCAGAAAATATATTTTGGCGGGTAGTTTGCTTTTATCCAGTGTTGTACTGCTTTCTGTCATGATAACTTACCTGTTTATTCAGAGCCAGTCGGAGATTCGCTCGGTGGAAAAGATTAAGATGGAAAGCCTGAAGAAAGATGAAACCATAGAAATCCTGGGAGAAGAAATCCAAAACATGCGAAAACAGCAGGAAGGTATAGGCCAAACCCAAAATGAAATAAAAAAACTGATGGGAATTATGCCGGAAGCGGAAGTTAATGCAAAACCCTCCCGAGGGACAATGGTAAGTGGAATGGGGGGAGCGGAAAATGAAGTCGAGAACATTTTGGCAGCGACCCGAGATATTAAAAGAGATATAAACCGGCAGGAAAACGAGATAAACAGCTTGCTGTCCGAGGTTAGCCAGCGAGGAACATATTATAGAAGTCGTCCCAACCAGTGGCCGGTAAAAGGGGAGATATCTTCACCCTATGGCTGGAGAAAATCCCCTTTCCGCAGCAGTAAGTCGAGTTTTCACGACGGCATTGACATTGTAGAGGCTGTGGGAACAGAGGTGCTGGCAGCGGGAGATGGGAAGGTCATCTTTGCCGGATGGAAGGCTGTTTATGGAAAAACCGTAGAGATTGATCATGGTTATGGATTTATCAGCCTCTACGGGCATAATAGCGCCATCCTGGTCAATGAGGGCGACAAAGTCAAAAAGGGAGAAGCTATAGCTCGCCTGGGGAATACCGGTAAAAGTACCGGTCCCCACCTGCACTTTACTATAATGAAAAACAATGAAAGCGTAAACCCGAAAAACTACCTGCCCTGAGGGAAGAAGCCGGGTTGGATTAGCGAGAAAGGTTGTGGATCAGATTGTGGAAAAAAGCCAGGCGGCAAAATATTGAAAGCTTAATCTCGCATGGAGTACAGGTTAAGGGCGAGATCCGTTCCTCCAGTTCCATTCGTATTGATGGTAATGTTGAGGGGAAAGTGGAGGTAAAAGGTGATCTTATTGTGGGAGAGAAGGGAAAAATCAAAGGAGAAATACTGGTGGACAACCTTATTCTGGCCGGGAGAATAGAGGGAAATATAGAGGCCAGAGGCAGATTGGAAATCACCGCAACCGGTTCTATTATGGGAGATGCCAGTTGCAGCTTGATTTCTATAGAAGAAGGTGGTTTTATTGACGGTACCTCCAAGATGATTCGGCCACAGGAAAAAGCTGAGATGAAAAAAGGAGAGAAAGTATCAGTAGCCAGGAGCGTCTCGAGTTAATCCCCAGCTTATTCTTGCAAGGTACTGGCCTGGCAGGCCGCCAGGCTATGGCGCTTAAAGCTGGAATGGGCCAGGCACAGGCTTTTGGCAATTATATCGGCCATCTTATAGACAGTGTAAAGCCGGGTATTCTGTAAAACCATATGTTCCAGGAAACCGCCAATATTAACTACCCCCGAAATATGGAAATCCCCCACCTCAGGTAATACCTTTCGCAAAGCCGTTCCAGGCTTGAGACTTCCTTTTTTTATATTTATATAACCAATTCTATCGGCATTGCCCAAACAAGCATCGATAGCAACCAGCAGTGGATTTTGGTGCTCGGCGTTAATAATATTAAGAAAATGATCCAGGTTGGCAGCATGTACGGGTTTTTCCAGGGTGCCGTAAATATGAGCTGAGCGAAGAAGGGACTGTAAGCGGGTGCCAACCAGTGGACCCAGGCAATCTCCGGTTGCCCGGTCGGTACCAATACAAAGATAGACTATTTCCCGGCTATAATCCTGGTTTAAATCCTTTAAAAAAAAGCTGATACTACGCTCTATTTTACTAAAACATAGAGGGTCGTCACAATGAAAAGAATCTTTACAATTTATCCGGTTCAGCCTGGGTAATTCCACTGCTTCTCCTCCTATGCTTTTACCTTTATTCTTGACATCTGGAAAAATTTTTATGCAGTAAATTAAAATGACAAGAATAAGTATGGAATAAAAAGGTATCAGCAAGGAGGAAGCTATAAATAAAAACCAGATTAATACTAGTTATGGGTTATCTGGGGGCGGTAATTGGGGCCGGCTTTGCTTCGGGGCAAGAAATCATCCAGTTTTTTGTTGTCTATGGCAATGATGGTTTAAAAGGTACGCTTATGGCCACCTTCGCTTTTGCTATATGTGGGGGAATGTTGCTTTATTTGGCCCATCGCCATCAGGTATCCAATTATCAAGATTTACTGGCCGGCCTTATGGGTAATAAAGGCGGAAAGCTAATTGACTGGCTCCTGGCCCTATTTTTGTTTCTGGGTATCAGTACCATGTTGTCTGCCAGTGGGGCGGTATTTGAAGAACACCTTTATTTACCGAAAAGCCTGGGGATTTTGCTAACATATTTGATGGTCATATTTTTTTTGTTCTCCGGTAAAAAAGGCTTAATATTCTCTTTTAACATGCTGGTCCCCATAAAAATTCTTTTCTTATTGATCGTCACCAGCTATGTAGCCTTTTTTATGGAAAGCCAGGCATTGGGAAGCTATAGTTTATACCTCTGCCCGGTTGATAGCAGGCTTTGGATAATGTCCAGCATACTTTATGTGGCTTACAATTTTTCTTTAGCGATGGTGGTATTAAGTGAATACCAAAGCCTCAGCAACTGCCGGGAAGGAATTGCCGGGGCCGTATGGGGCGGGCTGGTGCTGGGGATACTGGTGGTACTGAGCTACCTGTCTTTATGCAAATTTTTACCGGCGGTTATGCACTATGAAGTGCCCATGCTCTATCTCATGGGAAGAATATCGCCCGGGGTCAAACAGCTCTATACCCTGATACTATGGATAGGTATACTAACTACCGCCATAGCCAATGCGTATGGTTTTACTCAACGTATAGCTGACTTCTCCGGTTTAAGTTTCGGAAGTTGTCTGCTATGGTGTATGACCCTGTCTTTGCCCCTCGCCATGCAGAGCTTTTCAGCTTTGGTAGGAAAGATTTATCCGGTTTTTGGTTTACTGGGGATAATAATAATTTCCGTATTGTTTTACCAGGGTATAAAAGACATGGCACTGCTCTTGTATTATAATATTAGAAACTAACCCCTTGGAGGAGTGAGGTTCAACCACCGTTCAACTACGGTATAAACCAGGGAGGCTAAGATGAATAATTTGAAAAATATACCCTCCATTGATGAAATGCTTAAGAACGAGCGAATCAAACAGCTAATAGAAGTCTACCAGCGCGATTTCGTGGTGGATGTAGTGCGCAGTGCCACTGAGGAACTGCGCCGGGAACTCTTTCTTAAAGAAGAGGAAATAAAGAAAGAGAAGCTGATGCAAGCGATATTGGTGAAGGTAGAGCATATGGTTTCCCGCCTGGCCGGGGGGAGCCTGAAAGAAGTGATAAATGGAACCGGGGTAGTGCTGCACACCAACCTGGGACGAGCTCCGCTGGGTAAAGGGGCCATAGACTATATGAAGCGCATGGCCAGCAGCTATAACAACCTGGAGTTTGACCTGGAAAAGGGGGAGCGGGGAGAGCGTTACGGACATGTGGAAGAAGTATTGACCCGCCTGACCGGTGCCGAAGCGGCCCTGGTGGTTAACAACAATGCAGCCGCAGTTCTGCTGGGCTTAAACACCCTGGCCCGGGAGCGGGAAGTGATTGTTTCCCGGGGACAGTTGGTGGAGATAGGGGGAGCTTTCCGCATTCCGGAAGTAATGAAACTAAGTGGGGCCAGGCTGGTAGAAGTAGGAACAACCAATAAAACCTATATTAGCGATTTTGCAGCTGCTATCAATGAGGAAACCGCCTTGCTTTTTGCGGCCCACACTTCCAACTACAAGATACTGGGTTTCGCCCAGGAGGTCCCTTTGGAGGAATTGGTGAAGCTGGGTCAGGAGAAAGAACTGCCGGTGATGCAGGATTTAGGCAGTGGCATCTTTTATGATAAAGCGGATTGGGGACTGCGGGAAGAACCGGCGGTGAAGAATTGTGTCGCGGCTGGGGCGGACATCGTTACCTTCAGCGGGGACAAACTATTGGGAGGGCCCCAGGCGGGGATTATTGTAGGGAAAAAGCCTCTGGTGGAAGCCATGAAGAAAAACCAGCTTACCCGGGCTTTGCGGGTGGATAAACTCACTATCGCTTCTCTGGAAGGAACCTTGCTGGAATACCTGCTGGGTTCTCCGAAAAAAAACATTCCGGTAATAGAAATGCTGGCCTTAAGCCGGGAGGAGCTAAGGGAAAAGGCCGAAAGGCTGTTGGAATTGCTGGAAAAGAGGACTGACGGTTTATCGGGAATCAGACGGCTTAAGCTGGTGGAACTCGAGGATATGGTAGGCGGGGGAGCATATCCTACCTATAAAATTCCCGGCTTCGGGGTGGAAATCGAATTCAGCCAACCCGGCCTGGAGAAGGCGGCCAAAATACTGCGATTGGGAAACCCTGCTCTGCTTACCCGGCGCCAGGAGGATAGAATGCTTTTGAGTGTGCGCACCCTTCTACCTGGTGATGAGATAAAGGCAGCGGACTTGATTGCCGGAGTTGTCCAGCAAAAAGGGGATATATAGATGAAACGGCTTATTATTGGAACGGCAGGACATATTGATCATGGCAAAACCACTCTGGTGAGAGCCTTGACCGGGGTTGATACCGACCGTTTGAAGGAAGAAAAGCAGCGGGGCATTTCTATTGAACTGGGATTTGCCCCCTTTATGCTGCCTGGTGGCCAGAAGGCGGCCATTGTTGATGTGCCGGGACATGAGCGCTTTATCCGGCATATGCTGGCCGGGGCTTTCGGGATTGATATGGTAGTCTTTGTTATTGCCGCTGATGAGGGAATCATGCCCCAGACCCGGGAGCATTTAGATATAATTGAATTGCTGGGGGTTAAACAGGGGGTAGTGGCTATTACTAAAAAAGATCTGGTTGACGAAGAGTGGCTGCTGCTGATGGAGGAAGAAATAAAGGAATACCTGGCCGGGACAGCTTTAAAAAACAGCCCAATGATAGCAGTATCAGCCATCAGCGGTGAAGGTATAGAGCAATTGCTGGAGGAAATAGAAAATATGGCAGAACAGGTTGAAGAGAAACCGGTGATGGGGCAGGCTCGTTTGCCCATAGACCGGGTTTTCACTATAGCTGGCTTTGGCACGGTGGTGACCGGTACCCTGTGGTCGGGGCAAATAAAGACCGGTGAAAGCCTGGAACTGATGCCGGTGCAGCGACCGGTCAAAGTCAGAAGCTTGCAGGTACACGGAGCCAGGGTTACGGAAGCCCTGGCCGGACAGAGGGTAGCGGTCAACCTGCAGGGTATTGAAGTAGCGGAGATAAAAAGGGGTTACCTCTTGTCCACCCCGGATTATCTCCATCCCAGTTACCGGGTTGATACCAGGTTAAGGCTCTTGTCTTCCAGCAAAAGAACCTTGAAGAATTGGAACCGGATAAGATTCCACCTGGGGACCGAGGAGGCTTTAGGGCGGGTGGTTTTGCTGGACCGGGACGAACTGCAGCCGGGACAGGAAAGCTATGCGCAAATTGTCATGGAAAAAGCGGTGGTTTGCCAGAAAGGGGACCCTTTTGTAATCAGGTATTATTCGCCGGTGGCCACCATCGGCGGCGGAAGCATAATTGACCCCCATGCCCCCAAACAGAAACGCTTCCGGGAAGAGGTTCTGGAGCAACTGGTAATGAAAGAAGAGGGCAGCCTCTATGACCTGATTCTACAGGAGATGGAAGCGGCTGAGGCCACATTTACCAGCTCTGACTTGGCACGGAAAACCGGCCATGAAGAAGAACATATAAAAGAAGAGCTGGAACAATTGCTCCTGGACGAAAAAGTGGGGGATTTAAAAAATGGGGAATATATGAGCACCCGGAGCTTAGAAAAGATAAACGATGAGATAGTGAAGCGCTTGCAGGAATACCACCGGCAGTATCCCCTGCGGGCGGGTTATCCCCGGGAAGAGATGAGAAGCCGGTTTTTCAAAAGCATTAACCCCCGAAGCTTTAATGCCATAATAAAATACCTGGAGGATAGGGGAAGCATAAACAGCCAAAACAACCAGCTCCGGCTGGCGGGCTACAGCCCTGAGCCGGGAGTAAAAGAAAAGCATGCTATTGAAAAAATTCAGGAACTGATGGATAAAGAGTTATTTACCCCTCCTTCTCTGGAGGAATTACAGCAGCAGTTAGAGCTTAATGTAGAGGATTTTGGCGAAGTGGTTTCCTACCTGCTCAACCAGGGATTATTAATTAAGCTCTCCGGGGATATATATTTTTCTACCCAGGCCCTGGAGGAAGGAAAGAAGATCCTGGAGGAACATTTTGGCCGGGAAAAGGAGCTCAGCCTGGCCACCGCCCGCGACCTGTTTAACACCTCACGCCGGTATACCTTGCCATTGTTGGAGCATTACGACAAGACCCGTTTTACCCGGCGGATAGGGGATATACGGGTTAAAGCGTAGCTTTTTCTCCTTGCTTCCGCAGGGAGAGGGGAGAGGATTTTGTAAGTGTCTAAGATAGGAATTCCAAGAACCCTGGCCTATTTTATCTATTTTCCGCTATGGAAGACCTTTTTTGAGGAACTGGGCCATGAAGTGGTACTTTCGCCAGCTACCAGTAAAGCCATTCTTGATCGAGGCGTCAAAGAAGCGGTAAACGATGCCTGCATCCCCATAAAACTTTATCACGGACATGCCGCTGCTCTGGCGGGGAAGGCCGATTATATTTTCTGCCCCCGCCTGGTCAGTGTACGCAGTCATGGAGATTTTGGCACCGAAACTTTTTGTCCCAAGTTTTTGGGTCTGCCGGATATGCTTCGCCTGGCTATGGATGATCTGCCGGAAATTATAGATATCAGGGTTGACCTTAAGCAAGGAAAAGACGAGCTCTGGCAGCTTTCTCAAAAAATAGGGAAGAGCCTGGGAAACAGCGGGGAAGAAGTTAAAAGAGCCTTTAACAGGGCTCGTAAACGGCAACGTCAATACAACAGCTTGCTTTGCCAGGAGATGCTTCCCCTGGAAGCTCTGAGGATTATAGAAAAAAAGATCCCGGTTCCAAGAAAAGAAAAGAGTAACAATAACTATGATTTGCAGGTAGCGGTAGTAGGATATCCTTACTTGCTTTATGATGCTTATATTAATGCGGGATTGCTGGCTATACTGGAAAAAGAAAAGGTCAAGGTATATACTCAGGATATGATAAGTGACCGGAAGATGAACCGGCAGGCCAAAACCTTGCCCAAGAGTACATTCTGGTATTTTTCCAACCGGGTGATTTACGGAGCTTTGCATTTTATGCAGCGCCCGGAGATAGAGGGAGTTATTCACCTTACGGCTTTTGCCTGTGGGCCTGATTCCATGGTGGACAGGCTGTTGGAGATAGAAAGCCGGCGGAGAGGCAATCGGCCTTACTTATCCATCGCCGTTGATGAACATACGGGAGAAGCGGGAGTCCGAACCAGGATAGAGGCTTTTGTAGATATGTTGCGCTACCGGAGGGAGAGGAAATGAAAATCAGTTTCCCCCATATGGGTTATTCCTATATTGCGTTAAAATGGCTGGTGAACCACCTGGGGCATGAGTGTATTGTTCCCCCTGAGCCCAGTAAGAAAACGCTGGATTTGGGGGTGCGTTATTCCCCGGAATTCGCCTGTATACCGTTTAAAATCTTGACAGGGACCTATCTGGAGGTGGCGGAAAAAGGAGCGGAAATCATACTGACCTCCGGGGGTATGGGGCCTTGCCGGGCCGGTTATTACTGGGTAATGCACCAGTACCTCCTGGATGAAATCGGTAAAAAGGTGAAGGTAATCGCCTTTGAACCACCGCTCTGTGACTTGAGAGACTTCTGGCGCAAGTTGCACCGCTTGCGGGTGAGCGGGGGCTTATCAGTGAAAGCCTTTATTCAGGTCATAAAGGTGGCGTGGGAGAAAATTAAGGCCATTGATGACATGGAGATGCAATCGCATAGTATCCGGCCTTATGAAGAGAAACGCGGGGATACTACCCGGGCCCTATGGGAAGCCCTGCAATTTGTGGATGAAGCCAATAGTGAGAATGAGGTAGACGAAGCCCGGCAAGAAGGGCTGAGAGTCCTGCAAGAAGTCCGGCGGGATGAGAGCCGCGACCCCGTAAAGATTGGAATTATCGGGGAAATATATGTGGTTCTGGAACCTGCTGCCAATCATTATTTGCAGATTATGCTGGGAGAGATGGGGGTTTATACGGACCGTTCCATTTACCTCAGTTCCTACACCCGCAAAAATACCATAGTAAACCTGGAGGGGGATATTTTCCAGGTGGCCCGGCCCTATTTAAATGAAGCACCTATTGGCGGACACGGGGTTAACAGTATAGGGGAAACCATATTGTACGCCCGGCATGGCTTCGATGGAGTGGTGCAACTGGCCCCCTTTGCCTGTATTCCGGAAATAGTGGCCAAAAGTATTATACCTGCGGTAAGCCGGGATTTTAATATACCGGTATTAACCTTGTTTATTGACGAGCAAACGGGAAAGGCTGGAGTGCAGACCCGGCTGGAGGCTTTTGTGGACCTGCTGGAGAAGCGGCGGGAGCTCAAACGCCAAAGGGAGAGATGGGCAATATGAAGAAGGCATATCTTGGTGTTGATGTGGGGTCGGTAAGCACCAACCTGGTAGTTTTGGACGAGAGCAATGAGGTGGTGGCGGCGGAATACCTGCGTACCAGCGGGCAGCCTATTGCCACCGTACAGAAGGGACTCTACTCCATAGGCCAGAAGCTAAAAGGCCAGTTGGAGATAGCCGGGGTCGGAACTACGGGTAGCGCCCGTTATCTCAGCAGCATGATAATAGGCGCTGACATTGTGAAGAATGAAATCACGGCCCATGCTATTGCGGCTTCTTCGGTGGTGCCGGGGGTCAATACCATTATTGAAATCGGCGGGCAGGATTCTAAAATAATTATACTGCGCGAAGGAGTGGTAACCGATTTCGCTATGAACACCGTATGTGCGGCCGGAACCGGCTCATTTCTAGATCAGCAGGCCAGCCGCTTGACCATAGCGATCGAAGACTTTGGCAACCTGGCTCTGCAAGCAAAAAATCCGGTTCGCATAGCAGGACGTTGTGCGGTTTTTGCCGAATCAGACATGATACATAAGCAGCAGCTGGGATATAATAATGAGGATATCATTGCGGGGCTATGTGAAGCCCTGGTCAGGAACTACATGAATAATGTAGGTAAAGGCAAAGAGATTCTGCCTCCGGTTTTATTTCAGGGAGGAGTTGCCGCTAACCAGGGTCTGGTAGAAGCTTTTAAGAAATACCTGGAAATGGATGTTATCGTACCGCCGTGGTATGATGTTATGGGAGCCATCGGAGCAGCCCTGCTGGCCCGGAGGGCGGTGGATAAGAAGCAAAAGAGCAGTTTTAAAGGCTTTAATATCCGGGAGATTGCTTTTAAGACCCGTAGTTTTGAATGTCAGGGTTGTTCCAACGCTTGCGAAGTGGTACAGTTTTTTGAGAATGATGATTTGATAGCCCGCTGGGGCGATCGCTGCGGCAAATGGGAACTGCAGGCGGTCTAGAATTTGTTATCTGTTTTCATGACCGGAGGACAGCAGGTCATGATTACATAAAAAAAGGGGAGGTAGAAGAATGAGAGTGAGCAAGAGGCTAGTGTTGTTGGTGCTGATGTTGTTCGCGCTGGGAGTTCTGGCCGGCTGTGGCAGCAAGCAGGAAGGTGGCGATAAAGCCGGAGGAGATAAAACGGCAGTCGAAACCATACCGGTAGGAATTAATGTAGAGCTTTCCGGTGACCTGGCCAGTTATGGCTCCAATTCCAGAAATGGTATGGTTCTGGCTATTGAAGAAATCAACCAGGCCGGGGGAGTGCTGGGAAAAGAACTGAAGTACATTGAGAGAGATTGCCAGTCCAAACCGGATGAAGCTATGAATAATAGCGCGGCCCTGGCGGGAGAAAAGATTATAGCCCAGCTGGGTCCTCTGACCAGTGGAGCTGTAGCAGGGAGTACCCCGGTTATGATGCAGAATAAGATAGCGCTTATTGCTCCGGCCGCGACCGCCGAAAATGTTACTGTAGAAGAAAAAACCGGCAAGACCTTGGATTATATTTTCCGGGTCTGTTACCTGGATGCCGACCAGGCCAAGCGTATGGCTGAATTTGCTTTAAACGACCTCAAGGTAAAGAATGCCGCCATCTTTGGCAGCACTTCTGATGATTATGCCAAAGGACTGGCCAAGTATTTCGAGGAAGCCTTCATAGCCGGTGGTGGAAAAATTGTGGCTAAAGAAGGTTATGTCAATGGGGACAAGGATTTTAAGGCTACCCTGACCAAACTGAGAAGCAAAAACCCGGAATTTATTTATGTGCCCGGCTACTACACCGAAGTGGCATTGCTGATCAAACAGGCTCGTGATTTGGATATCAAGGTTCCCATCGGCGGCGGCGATGGCTGGGATTCACCAGATATGGTAAAGGTGGCGGGAGTAGAAGCCTTGAATAATACTTATTTTGCTAATCACTACTCAGTAGAGGACCCCTCGCCGGCGATCTCTTCATTTGTTAAGGCATATGAAGCTAAATATAAAAAGCTTCCCGATTCATTTGCGGCTCTGGGTTATGATTCCGCCAAAATACTGGCTCAGGCTATAAAAGATGCTGGCGAAGCTGATTCTGCCAAGGTAGCGCAGGCTCTGGCGCAGATAAAGGACTTCCCGGGAATAACCGGTACGATGAGTATTAACGAAAAACATAATCCGGTTAAGAAGATAGTGGTAATCGAATATAAAGACGGCAAACTGGTATCACGATAATAGCATATGCCCATGGTCAAAGGGAGGGGCAACCCTCTCTTTAACCTATGCTGCCTGGATTTAGATTAATGTACGGTGAGAGGAGAGTTGAGCTGTCCCAACACCATCTCTCACAAAGAAATTCCATATATAATAATGAATGATTCTCCTGCAAAAACCCCTTTTTGTTGCATAAGGGTTGCATGAATATACAAAACGCTGGTGAAGGTGAAAGCGGGCGGTCGAAGACCGCCCTTACAATGCCTTGCAGTCGCTATTAAGGGAGCTGAGCGGTATATTTATGCACACTAATGCATATTTATTACTTTTTGCAGTGACATCCTCAGTTGAATAAAAGATAATAAAGCTATAGTTCTAGTTGGGAGTGGCAGTATTGCTGGAATTTTTGCAACAATTGATAAACGGCTTGTCATTAGGGGCGATATATGCCCTGATTGCCCTGGGCTACACCATGGTTTACGGAATAATAATGCTGATAAACTTTGCCCACGGAGACATAATGATGGTGGGAGCCTATGTAGGGTTTTTTTCTATAGCAGTTCTGGGTAGCAATATTTTTGCAGCACTGATATTTGCTATGCTTAGTTGTGCTGTCCTGGGAGTGCTGATAGAAAAGATTGCCTATAAACCATTACGGAATTCCTCTCGTATTGCGGCCCTTATCACCGCTATCGGGGTATCCTTGTTTTTAGAATATTTTACCCTCTTTCTTTTAACGCCCCAACAAAGGGTATTCCCCGAAGCCGCATTTCCCCTCCATAAATATCAAATCGGAGGATTGTTGATATCCAATAAGGATATTTTTATTTTTGCCCTGGCCGTTATTCTTATGATCGCCCTGCAGTATATTATTAAAAGGACCAGAACCGGCAAGGCTATGCGAGCGGTTTCGCTGGATCGTGAGGCCGCAATTTTGATGGGTATCAGTGTAGATAGAACCATTTCCATAACCTTTGCTATTGGCTCCTCCCTGGCCGCTGCCGCCGGGGTGATGATAGGAATTTACTATAACACCATTAACCCGCTGATGGGCATAATTCCCGGATTGAAAGCATTCGTAGCGGCTGTTTTGGGAGGAATCGGCATAATCCCCGGGGCCATGGTCGGGGGATTCCTCATGGGGATTCTGGAAACCATGGTCAGCGGTTATGGCAGTACCCTCTACCGTGATGCGGTAGCCTTTGGTGTTTTAATATTGATTCTCCTGGTTAAACCCACCGGTTTGTTTGGCAAGGATACCGGGGAAAAAGTGTAGGTGAGAAGATGGAGAAAAAGCGATTTGTTCCACGAAGCTTTCTAATTGAAGTACTGGTTTTGGCAGGCATTTTTACCCTGGTGCAGTACCTGATAGTATCGGGTTTGTTAAATGAATACTACCAGATAAATTTATCCTCTATGTGTATAAATATAATTTTGGCGGTAAGCTTGAATTTGATTAACGGTTTTACCGGGCAATTATCCCTGGGTCATGCCGGGTTTATGGCTGTGGGTGCCTATGCGGCGGTAGTAGTTACTACTATTTACAGCCAGCCCTTTATACTGGGTCTGCTAGCCGCCTGCCTGGCCGCAGGACTGGCCGGTCTTATTATAGGGGTACCTACCCTCAGGTTAAAGGGGGATTATCTGGCCATTGCCACCCTGGGTTTTGGGGAAATCATCCGGGTAATTTTACAAAACATTGATTTCATTGGCGGTCCGGCTGGAATTTTGGGAATACCCCGTTACAGCACCTGGCCCTGGTTGTTTGGCTTAACCGTCTTCACTATAGTAATTATTGTAAATCTTATTAATTCCAGTTATGGCCGGGCAATAATATCCGTGCGTGAAGATGAAGTGGCTTCAGAATTAATGGGCATAAATACCACCAATTACAAAGTACTGGCTTTCGTTATTGGCGCCTTGTTTGCCGGGCTGGCCGGAGCGCTCTACGCCCATTATTTCTATATTATCAAACCCTCAACTTTCAATTTCTTAAAGTCTTTTGACATCCTGGTCATGGTGGTTCTGGGCGGGCTGGGCAGTACCACCGGGGCGGTTATAGCCGCTATTTTCGTTACCATGCTTACGGCCGCCTTGCAGACTTTCCCGGCTATTCGCATGGTTCTTTACGCAGTTACTCTGGTGGTGGTTATGGTTTACCGGCCTCAGGGCTTGATGGGCAATAAGGAATGGGGCCGGCGGACTTGGGGCAGGATTTGGGGTGAGAAAAATGAGCCTCTTGCAAATAAATAATTTAAACAAATCCTTTGGCGGGCTCAGCGCAGTGCTGGATTTCAACTTCCACCTGGAAGACGGTGAACTGCTGGGTCTGATTGGACCCAATGGAGCCGGTAAAACCACGGTATTTAATCTGATTACCGGGGTATACAAGCCGGATGAGGGTAATATTATTTTTTCGGGACGAGATATCACCGGTTTAGCGCCCTATACTATTTGCCAGCAGGGAATCGCCCGCACCTTCCAAAACATCCGGCTTTTTAAAGACATCAGCGTTTTGGACAATGTCCGCATTGCTTTGCATAAAGATGCACCCTATGGCTTGCTGAAAACTTTGCTTAGAACCCCGGGATTTTTCCAGGGCGAAATAGAGATAAATAAAAAGGCTCGCGAATATTTGCAGATATTCAACCTGGAGGATAAAGCCGGCGAAATAGCTTCCAGCTTGCCTTATGGGGAACAGAGAAGGTTAGAAATAGCCCGGGCCCTGGCCACCAAACCAACCCTATTGATACTGGATGAGCCGGCTGCGGGAATGAATCCCAATGAAACCCGGGAATTGATGGACTTGATACGTTGGATCAGGAAAGACTTTGGCCTTAGCATACTATTGATTGAACACGATATGTCTTTGGTCATGGGAGTTTGCGAGCGCATCTATGTTTTGGACTATGGGCAGGTTATTGCTGAAGGCCTGCCGGAAGAAATAAGGCGAAATAAACGGGTAATCGAAGCTTACCTGGGAGAGGAAGTCGGATAGCCGGTGCTTGAGGTTAAAGGAATCGATGTATATTACGGCGCCATACACGCCCTCAAAGGACTGTCCCTGGAAGTGGAAGAGGGCAGTATAGTAACCCTGATTGGAGCCAATGGAGCCGGGAAGACCACTACGCTAAAAAGCATTTCCGGTTTGCTGCGGCTCAGGAATGGTGCAATTATGTTTAAAGGAAGCGATATCAGCAAAGTGGCTCCGGAAAAAATTGTGGGACTGGGCATATCCCAGGTACCGGAGGGTCGAAGGGTTTTTTCCACCATGACTGTTCTGGAGAACCTGGAAATGGGGGCCTACTTGCGCAAAGACAAGAAAGGGATAGAAAGCGACCTGGAGAATGTTTTTACCCGCTTTCCCCGGCTCAAGGAAAGGAGAAAACAAACCGCCGGAACCTTGAGTGGAGGCGAACAGCAGATGCTGGCTATTGGCCGGGCCTTGATGGCCCGACCCGAGTTGATGCTGATGGATGAGCCTTCCATGGGCCTGGCGCCTTTGTTAGTAAAGGAGATTTTTGAAATAATAAAAGACATCAACGCCCGGGGAACCACCATACTGTTGGTGGAGCAGAATGCCAATATGGCCCTGTCAATTGCCAACCGGGCCTATGTCATTGAAACCGGAGAAATAGTCCTGGAGGGGACGGCCGAACAGTTGATAAACAGTGAGGAAGTAAAGAAGGCTTACCTGGGGGGATAGAAGACGGAAGACGGAGGACGGAGGACGGAAGAGGGAAGGCGGAATGGTCTTCTGGCGTTGGAGTCATGCTTAAGCTGACTATCGAATAACTTTGTCTAACAGCCATATTATATGAGGAGGTAAGATTATGAAAGTAAAAGACCGTATGTCCGAGGATGTTATAACGGTGGAGATGAATACCAGTCTCACCGAAGCCTTTCGTCTAATGAAAGAGAATAACATCCGGCGCTTACCGGTGGTGGACAAAGGCCGCCTGACCGGGATTATAACCCTGACCGATCTTAACCAGGCCGCGCCTTCCTCTGCTACTTCTTTAAGCATCCATGAACTGAATTACCTCCTGGCCAGGACTAAAATAAAAGACATAGTACCAAAAAAACAAAAAGTCCTCACCATTGGGCCAGAAAACTACATCGAAACCGCAGCTAAAATAATGCGGGAGAATAAAGTTAGCGGCTTGCCGGTTCTGGAGCAGGATAAGCTGGTTGGCATAGTAACGGAAACCGACATTTTTGATGCTTTGATTGATATTTTGGGGGTTAATAGAGCTCACAGCCGTATAGACTGCTTTGTCAAGGATCGCCCCGGCAGCCTGGCGGAAGTAACCGGACTGATTGCGGAAAAAAGCATAAATATTTTGAATGCGGTGGTTTATTTTGATAATAAAAGCCAGCGCTACAAAATGATTCTTCGCATCGAAGACTTGAAATATGAACCACTGCTGGAAGAGCTTCAAAAACGGGGATATGAAATTGAGTCAGTAATAGTAAGAGAAAGCGGTGAAGAATAGACAGAGCTTCAGCTCTCCCGGCAGAGCAGCTTATCCAGGTCTGCCAGGAAAGCTTTGCCACCGCTGATTTGACAAAATACTTTTCAGGATATATACTCATCTACGCAGCACCATAAAGTTGCTCTTTATCATGAAGCAGTTTCCCATAACTACAACAGTTTATGGATATTTTAATCAAGGAAGCGGATCGGTCCTGGTGGGCCGCCTGGACTTCAAATCCAGTCTGCGCGGCGGTGGTCCCGTCGTGGGTGAGTTCGATTCTCACACGCTTCCGCCAAATTACTAAATACAGGCTTTTAAGCTATTCCTTAAGTTAAAACATATAGGGAATCTCTTTCTAAAGAAGGATATAAGTTTAAAAAGTCTTCTTTTGATATTATATGTTGTTTCATTAGAGGTCTCAGCTTTTCATAATTGTTGCCTATTTCGTAAATGACCTCGCCGCCTTCCCAATGTAACATAACTTCCGATTCCTGGTTTCCTGGAAATTTAGATAAAAAAGACCTGATTCTTTGATTTAAAGCATTGTCTTTTGACTTTACCATATCACAGGAACATCCCCCTAATGTTAACAGATAGTAATATTTATCGTGCTCTTTTTGAAGTTGATGTTTAGCATAAGTAACTAATACCAGAGTATCTTCTATAAACCTGTAATTTTCCAGCAGAAAATTGCTTCGAATTCCTATAAAATAACACATAATAACCTCCATTCCGCCGCTACTGCTGGCGGCAGTAATCACTGGTAGAGGCAGACAAGGGAAACCTTCAACGGGATTTGGTCCTCGCGGGTATTAAAGGAAAAGCATAAAACGGGGGCCAATATGGCCCCCGTTTTTATTGGGACTATCTTTGGGCTCCTCGGCGTTGTTTGAAAAGGGCATCTTTCTTGGCATACTCCGCATGGGGATCTTTAGCAGGGATGTCTTCCAGAACGCTGGGGTCTAGCATTCTGTTCCGGGCAACACTTTTTGCTTTTTTAACCAAACTCTTCACCTCCCAAAAAAGTCCTTCACTATATTTTGCCCAGGTGAATCATTTTGTCATCGACCACTTTTTGTCAGGTAAAAAACAAATGAATGCTACGGTGGCAATACAACATTTATTTGTGGCTGTGACATCCTGAAGTTGATACTTAACCTCGAAAGAAAGGGGCCTAAAACCCTGAAGATAAGGGGCTTAGACCCCTTTCTTATCTTATTGTAATGAAACTATAATGCGTTTGTGATAGTTCATCCTTACGATGATGTACGAGGTTATATAGCGAGGGACAATTAGATATCAGGTCGCTAGTTTTCACCGAAGGGATTTCCTGCTGCTTTATCGCCAAGGGGTTCCAGCACGCGGACTGTTTCACGGATACGGGATTTCTCAGCAAAATTTAAGAGGCGCTTCTGCAAAACGGGGGTAATCTCTTGACCTTGAGGGAGTAGAACCAGCCCTCTATCATCCTGCAAGTCATTCAGCAATACCATACCTACTTCAAGATCCTTGATTTTTACCACGCGGCTATCAGCCTTTTCTTGGGACCATTCCTTGAGGTTCTGGACTTCAATAATCAAAGCGGAGAGAACCTCGGGGTCATAATACTCCGTATTGTTTTGCAGGTACTCCAGGGCATAGGTGGCCGACCAGCTTTTTTTAATTATCGCATTAAAGTCCAGCACCACCTTAAGAATGTGCCCGAGCAGAGATATATCCTTTTCTACGAGTCCAGAATGGGCAGCTTGTGTCGAATAGTTTTTCATTTGGCAAGCAATAGCCTCGGCCACATTCTCCAGGCGAGGGATGTTGGCCAATAGATCTTGGGCTGTAGCGGGATGGGACTGGTACATTTTTTCTTCATCGGCTGATAAGTTCTCTCCGGATTCTTGTTTTTGCAGGATATACTCGGGAATGGTAATGAGACCGATGGGCGATAGCATCAAGGCCAAATCTACTTCCCAGAGCTTTTCCACATTAAGGCGCAGAGCTATTCTTTTGGCCAGATTGCGCAGGCGGGAGAGCTGATTGAATTCCTGGGGCTTGGATATGGATAGTATATCAATAAGCAGCTTTATGCTTCCTTTCAAGGTCTGTTCCAGCAGTTCGCGCTCGGAGCATATAAGCCGGTATTGTTCCAGGGCGGCGGCTATGGCATAAATGAAATCCTTAATCGGGCAGGGCTTGGTCAGGAAGCGGAATATATTACCTTGATTAACGGCGTTTATGGCCATATCTATATCGGCATAACCGGTTAACATGATTCTAACCGTATCGGGTGCTATTTCTTTTACTCTTTCTAAAAAGGCAATGCCATCCACACCCGGCATCTTGTAGTCTGATATAACTACGGCTATGGGACCAAGCTTTTGCAAAATATCCCAGCCGTTTTCAGCATTGTTGGCGGTAAAAAGCTCCAAGCGCAAGCCCAATTGCCTTCTATAGGATGCCAGGATGTTTTCATCATCATCAACCAGCAATATCTTTTTATTCATCAGCTTAACCCCCTAAAACTTATATTGAACTCTCAATGGGCAATCTGATATAGAAAGTTGTACCCCGGCCAATTTCGGATTCCAGCTCAATCGACCCATTATGCTTGTTTACGATGATATCATGGGATATGGCCAAACCCTGACCGGTACCTTTACCAACCTCTTTGGTAGTAAAAAAGGGATCAAATATTTTATTTATTATTGTATCGGGAATACCCATACCGTTATCGGAAATTCGTATCTCAATATAAGATTCATTCTTCTGGCTGCTAATTATAATTTTTCCCTTGGGGTAAAGTCCCTTTTCAATGGCGTCCTGTATGCTGTGCGAGGCGTTAACAATCATATTCAATAGCACCTGGTTAATTTGATTAACCACCATTCTAACCGCAGGAAGGTTGTTGCCCAGATTCAACTCCAGGTCCGCTAAGTGCTTCCATTCATTTCTGGCAATGGAGACCGTTCCCATTATGGCATTGTTAATGTTGGCTATTTGCTTTTCACCAGAACCAGGGTGAGCAAAATTCCTTAAAGCGGTCACAATATCAGAGACGCCTGTCACCCCTTTGAGGGATTGTTGAATAGCTTGGGGAATCTCATTTCGAAAGAAATTAAGTTCCCGTTGGGATTTTTCCAAGAGTTTCCCTAAATCCAGAATGGATGACGATATATCTTCAGAACTGGCAAGTGTTTTGACTTGGTCTAATATAGAGAAAATACTGGTAAAGGCCTCATTAAGAAAGGACAGGTTATCACCGATATATTGCATGGGGTTGTTTATCTCATGGGCAATGCCGGCGGCCAACTGGCCGATAGATTCTAGTTTTTGAGAAAGAGCCAACTGGGACTCGGCTTTGCGCAATTCGGTAACATCCCGAAAAACGAAAACCATACCATGAGCGTTTCCGTTTCCCCCCTGGATATAGGTGACCGTAGTAGATAAAAGGCTAATTTGTCCCAGATTATTTATGATGCGTATATCCACAGGCTGCGGTTCTTCTTTGCTGGTCAAAAAGAGGCTGTGGTTTAGATTAGTATAACCTTCAACCAAAGGCACCACTTCCAGCAAGTTTTTACCCCGGGCATATTCATTTTTCCACTCGAAAAAGCGTTCTGCTTCTGTATTAATAAAGGTGATAACTCCGTTATTATCCGTGGTAATTACCCCATGACTGATACTACCAAGGATCTGCGCCAGCCGCTCTTTTTCCGCTGCCAGAGCTTTTTCCACTTGCCGGCGTTTGGTGATGTCCCTAATGGATTCAATTGCTCCCACCAGCTCACCGTTTTGGTCGTATACGGGCGCAGCCCTGGCCCAGAGATATAGGTCTTCCTGGCCTTTAATGTGAATGATATTCTCACATACCATAGCGTCATTTTCCCGGCCAAGGACTAGGTATTTGTGGGAGATATTCATTTCAGGTTTTAATACATAATCGATAAGCAGGGGACGCCTTGTCCCATAAAAAGGAAGGCTATACTCATAATTGCTTTTACCAAGCATTTGTGCAGCTGTAATCCCCGTCATTTTTTCCAGGGCGCGGTTCCAGGCTATGATTTTTTGATTGATATCAATAACCAATACCGCATCGGGAAGAGAGTCAAATATTGAAGCCAGTAATTTTTCGGATAATTCGGATAATATTAAAGAAGGTTTTTTAATATCTTCTGGAGATTTGCTGAAAACCAACACCTCCCCTGATTGAATTACCAGGTACTGGTTGCAAGTAGTATGGTTAAAAGATATGCACTTACAAGATGGCAAATACATTTCTAATTTAAATCTAATAAGAAATGTCGATTTTGTCAATACAATATAGGACCTATATCCCGTATTAATAAAAAAGATGATATCAAGGGGTAGAGAAGACGGGGTTAGGGGGAAAGCAGATGTTTTTTCCCCAGGTAGCGACCAGCGACCAGGAGAAGGAGAATAAGACCCAGCAACAGGAGGGTCAGGCGAATATCCTTGACCTGGAACAGGCAAAGCCCCAGACCGGTATAGAGCAAGGCGGTGGGAAGCTTGCCGATGGCGGAGGAAAAGAAGAAGGTCCAAAAAGGAACGCCGGCCAGGGCGGCGGCGGCATTTATTATCGGGGTAGGAACCACCGGCAACACCCGGGCAATTAAGATACTCCAGAAAGCCAGGCGGGTATCTATTTCCCGTATATCATAGGAAAAGCGAGACTGTATGGTTTTAATTACCCATTCTGAGCCAGCCAGTCGGCAAATCCAGTAGGCCAGGCAGGCCCCGGCCAGAGCACCGGACCAGGCCAGGAAAAAGCCCAGTTTAAAACCAAACAAAAGCCCTCCCGCCGCGGCTAGAATCACATAAGGAAAAACCGGGAATATCGCCTGAATAATAAATAGAGCAGAAGCCACTGCCGGAGCCAGCAGGCCATATGATTTAAGAAAAGAGCTGATGGCGGTAATGCTATCCAGAGAATGAAGATCCATTAAGTCTACCACCTTCTTCGATATCAACAGGCCAATAGGCCCTTAATTATTTTAAAATACCGAAAACCAGAGACAAGGTCAAGAAAAAATGGGTAGGGTCAGGCTAAATGCTATAGTTTTTATACTTATGCTGAAAATAAAGGAAAATAAATTTGCAGAAACTCGGCTAGATTCAAGGTTAGTTCTATGGAATCAGTCTTATGATGCTGGTGATTAAAATAGTATGGTAAAATAAGTATCGGAGCTGCACGGTAATTAAAAATTTTAAGAAGCGGTATTATTATGCATTTTAATCTGCTGGATTATTTATTTATAGGCATTATATTATTAAGCGCCTGGGCTGGTTATCGCCAGGGGCTGGTGGATGCGATAGGGGGACTGCTGGGTACGCTGGGCGGCTTAATACTAGCCGTTCTATATCGAGAAGAACTGGCATTTTACCTCGATAGACACTATGGTTTTACGCAGGCCCTGGGCGATTTATTGGCAGAGCGAATGCCCGCCCCGGTTTGTTCCCCCGAATGGGGAGCAGTGGGGAAGGGATTGGGTCTACCTGAGATACTGCTTGATCCAACTGCCTTCCTGGCCCAGCTCTTGCTCTCGCTGTTGTGTTTTTTGCTAATACTATTTACCAGCAGTTTTATAATAAAATTGGTTTTTGCCGCCTTTAACCGACTGCTCTCTTGCGGAGGGCTGGACTGGCTCAACCGCGTTTTGGGCTTGCTGCTGGTAACGGCGAAAAATATTATAATTATGATTTTCTTGACCGGGCTGCTCTATCCGGCCATCAACCTGGCGGCCCGGATGGGTTCGGCCTGGGCTGTCAGTATAAACAATAGTCTTAGCATGTCATTACTGGCTCCCTGGTTCCTGGAGCTCTTCACCTACGGTAAGACTTTATTGGGAATTGCAGCGCTGTGTTGAAACTGCTTCACAGTTTCTTCCGATGCTTAAAGTATAGGGAGCGTGGATGCGGCAAAAGCTAAAGTCAGGGATTTTAAGATATGCAACAATGACTCAATTGCAAAAACCCCTTTTTGTTGCATAGGGTTGCATAAATATACAAAGCGAGCGTTGGCGAAGCATGGATGCAACATCCGGCGAAGACGAGCGGGCGAAAGGGGACGAGCGACAGGATGTCGCGAGAGCGCCTCACCCTGCACCCTGCGGGTACTCCTGATGTTCCATCCTTTGGATGTCACTATTAAGGTTGCGGGTACGCCTAGTGTTCCACCCTACGGGTGTCACTATTAAGGTTGCCTCCCATGGACGGGAGATTGGCGCGGTACCCGTTGAGCCGCAAGACAAGCCGCAGGTGTTGCCCATGCGTAGCGCCCTGTCGGGCACAACTGATGCTCCCTTCGGTCGCTATTAAGGACGCTGGAGCGGAATATTTATGCAAGCTAATGCATAATTACAACTTTTTTACAGCGAAATCAACAGATTTATTCATAAAAAGGAGGAAATATTTTGAGCGAACAAAAGGAAAATCTAAAAAAGAATGCCTGGCTACGAATAAAACCGGCGGATTTACCGGCGGTTCACGATTTCAACCAGGGTTACCGGGATTTTCTCAATCAGGTAAAAACGGAGAGAGAGGCGGTTGCTTACATAAAGCAGGCAGCCCAGGGGCATGGTTTTGTTGACCTGGATAGGGTTGCTTCTCTTGAGCCCGGGCAAAAGCTCTTTTTCCAGCAAAAAGGGAAAATATGTGCCCTGGTGGTTATTGGCCAGGAAGCTATGGAGAATGGGGTCAACATGGTGGTATCCCATATCGACTCCCCCCGCCTGGATCTTAAAGCTAATCCTTTATATGAAGCAGATGGCCTGGCCCTGTTCAAAACCCATTATTACGGAGGGATAAAAAAATACCAGTGGCTGGCTATCCCTCTGGCTTTACACGGTGTGGTAATTAAAAAGGATGGACAAGTGGTGAGTGTTGTTATTGGCGAGGAAAATGATGATTTTGTTTTGAGCATTGCGGATCTCTTGCCTCATTTGGCTAAAGAACAGATGGAAAAAAAGATGTCCGAAGCGATTCCAGCGGAGAACCTGAACCTCTTGGTAGGTAGTCAACCGCTGGGAGATACGGCAGATAACCCTATTAAGAAAAAAGTCTTGCAGATTCTGCAAGAAAAATATGCCATAGAAGAAGAGGATTTCAGCAGTGCAGAACTGCAGGCGGTTCCCGCTTTTCAGGCCCGGGATATTGGTTTTGACCGCAGTATGATCGGAGCCTATGGGCAGGATGACCGGGTTTGTGCCTATACTTCATTAAGGGCTGCGCTGGAGCTGGAAGCACCCAAGAGAACGGCGATCTGCCTCTTTGCGGACAAGGAAGAAATTGGAAGCAACGGCAATACCGGACTGCAATCACTTATCATAGAAAACCTCATGGCTGAGTTAATGAGTAAAGCCGGGTACAACAATTATTTGACCCTGCGTAAGAGTCTGGCCAATTCTTGTTCCCTGTCCGCTGATGTAAATGCGGCGGTTGACCCCAATTATCCCGAAGTATTCGAGAAGATGAATTGTAGTTTTCTTTCGCGGGGAGTGGTGTTAACCAAGTATACCGGCTCCCGGGGAAAGAGTAATTCCAACGATGCCAATCCCGAGTTTTTAGCCAGGATTCGGCGGCTTTTTGATGATAATGAAGTATTCTGGCAGGTGGGCGAATTAGGGAAAGTGGACATAGGAGGGGGAGGAACCGTAGCCCATTACATGGCGCGTTATGGTATGGAAGTGGTAGATTTGGGGGTGGCCTTGCTGGGCATGCATTCACCTTTTGAGGTCTCCAGCAAGGTGGATGTATTTTTAGCCTACAAAGCCTACCGGGTTTTTATGCAGAGCTTTTGTAACCAGTAACGCTGAACTGAAAGAGCGGCATAATCAGCCAAACGGGAAGGGGGGAAATGGATGAAGCAGACCAGACTAACCGAGATGGTAAGGGCGGCCGGCTGAGCAGCCAAGATAGGGCCGGGGGCCCTGGAGTCGATTCTCAAGGATTTTCCTTTACCGGTTCATCCTGACCTCTTGATAGGAATAGAGAGCAGGGATGATGCGGCCGTTTTAAAATTGGATGAGGAGAAGGCCTTGATTCAGACCATTGATTTTTTTACGCCTATGGTTGATGATCCCTTCATCTTTGGACAGATAGCCGCTACTAACGCCTTGAATGATGTATATGCCATGGGGGGCACCCCTATTCTTGCTTTGAATGTAGTATGTTTTCCCGAATGTGCGGATTTGCAAGTTCTCCGAAGCATACTGGATGGAGGCCTTAGTAAAGTATTGGAAGCAGGAGCTTTGCTGGTGGGGGGGCATACGGTGGATGACAACGAACCTAAATATGGTTTGGCGGTATCCGGGTTGGTACATCCCCAGAAAATTATAGCTAACAACGGGGCCCAACCGGGAGACCTCTTATTTTTGACCAAACCCCTGGGAAATGGCGTGATTGCTACCAGCATCAAAGCGGAGATGGCCTCAGGCGAAGCATACAAAGAAGCGATAAAATGGATGTCCATGCTGAACCGGGAAGGCAGCCAGGCCATGATAGAAGTAGGGGTAAATGCAGCCACGGATATTACCGGGTTTGGGCTGATGGGACACCTCTATGAAATGGCCTGGGGCAGCGATGTTCAAGTGGAAGTTTTCGCCGAGCAAATTCCGTTTATGGAAGGAACCCTGGAATATGCCGGTCTGGGGCTGATACCAGGCGGTGCCTATAACAACCGGGATTATCTGAAAGATAAAGTGGAGTATGCCGGGGATATTGATCCTTTGATTCGCGATTTGCTTTTTTCACCAGAGACTGCCGGAGGCCTGCTGATAGCCGTTGCGGAGAAAAAGGCGGGTGAACTCCTTAGGGTTATGGAAAAGAGGGGCTCGTTTTGTAATCTTATAGGCAGGGTACGGAGTGAGCATTTTAGCCCGATTAGAGTGCACCCTTGACCTATTTTATTTAGCAGGTAAAGTGAGGGGCGAGGGGTGACAAAAGGACCGTCCCCTTGACACCTTGAGGGGAGGAGAGATGTATGGAAAGAAAGAGCTTTGGCCTGGGGGATATTGTCCGTATGAAAAAACAACATCCCTGTGGCAGTTTCAACTGGGAGGTTACCCGTATGGGGGCGGATATAAAAATTAAATGCCAGGGTTGTGGCCGGATAGTAATGCTGCCCCGGCTGCAATTTGAAAAACGCATGATCCGGGTGGAAAAAGAAGCTCACTAACACTTTCTTCCTTATGGGCATATAATAAACTACATAATTTGCCTTAAAGGAGGTGAAGCCAGGTGGATGCTAAAAATCCTGGCAACCAGGGCTTCACAGCAGGTGATTTGGTAACGGTAAAAAGCATGCCCCAGGACGAACGCTTTTGTATAATTGGTTTTAAGGAAAGTGCTGCCGGCGAGAAAATGGCCATTTTGAAAGCATTATTTAACGATACCTATATTATTGAGAAACCCCTGTCCTTGCTGCAAACCCTATTAATAAAAGGAATACTATAACCTTCTTCAAGGGGGTAAATCCTAAGGTTTTACAGCATTATTCCTGCCAATAAAAAAGGATAATAAAACGGCTTTGCCGTCAAGTGCCCGTAAGGTGACCGGGCTTTCTTAAAGTGCCGCTAATGGCCAGGGGAAAGACCCGGTCACTTCTGTTTTGTCACCGGTCTTTTTTCTTGCAACAAATTTACAATACTGGTATAATCAATTGAAGTCCCTGCCCCGCGTAAGAACGGGGCCGAAATCCATGCCATGGATTAGTCCGTAGGGAGGAGGTGTAACGATGCGCACATACGAAATGATGTTTGTCCTCAGACCTGATTTGGAAGAAGAACAAGTTTTGGAAACCAAAGAAAGACTGCAGAAGATTATAGCCGATTTTGGCGGTGAATTCATCAATGCAGCCGACGGGTGGGGCAAAAAACGACTTGCCTATGCCATTGACGATTATGTAGAAGGTATTTACAGCCTGTGGTATTTCAAAGGCAAGCCGGAAACTGTCGATGAATTGGACAGGATTATCAAAATTTCGGAGAACTTTTTGCGCCACATCATTATTCGCCAGGATGAAAAATAACGCATGATTATTAAATATTATTAGGGGAACAGGGGGGAAAGCCATGCTTAATCGGGTTATCTTGATTGGTCGATTGACGAAAGATCCGGAACTTCGCTACACCCAGAACGGGACTGCGGTGGCCACTTTTACACTGGCGGTTGACCGTAAGTTCAAACGGGAGGAAACTGACTTTATTCCTATCGTGGTTTGGGCCAAGCAGGCGGAAAACTGTGCCAACTACCTGAACAAGGGTAGTCTGGTAGCGATTGATGGAAGGATACAGGTTAGAACTTATGACAATCAAGAAGGACAAAGACGCTGGGTTACCGAAGTAGTGGCGGAAGATGTCCGTTTCATGGGGAAACCGGCAGGAAGCAGAAGCTCAACTCCTGATTACGCTGATAAAAATTCCAGCAAAAATTTTGATGACAACTGGAGCGATTTGGGACGAGAAGTAAACATGGATAACATCGATCTGGTTGATCAGCACGAAGATGAGGATATACCTTTCTAGTCAGAGGAGGCAGATTAATTGAAAAAGGATCGACGCAAAAAAAGACGCCAATGTAATTGGTGTGCCGATAAAATTGAAGTGGTTGATTACAAGGAGATTCCCAGGCTCCGCCGCTATATTACAGAAAGAGGGAAAATCTTACCTCGCAGAATAACCGGCAATTGTGCCCATCACCAGAGACAGTTGACCGTAGCCATAAAGAGGGCACGGATCATGGCTCTTCTTCCCTATACTTCTGAATAAGCAAAGAAAAAACGCCCTCGTTGGAGGGCTTTTTCTTTTAATAGGATAATAAGGCACAAGAGGTAAGCGATGTTATATGGTGATAACTGCTTGTTCTGGCTGGCTTTTGCAGGAAAAGATCGGCTTGATGAAGAAAAGTACTGCAGGAGGTGTAATAACTTGAAGGGAAAGGTCAAAGAACTGGACATTGCCCAGAATTTAAAAACTATCGAGTGGCTCAAGGCGGAATTGGTGGATTCAGTGGCAGCACTCTTTAAAGCTCTACTGCAGAAGGGAAATGATGCTATTCAGGATGCAGCCAGTAGCATTGTTATTATTACCTACCTGTTGGCACGCCGGGTAGGCGTGACTTTCTCCGTTTTGGATCAAGCCATTAAGGAGAAATTAAGTAACAGCATAAAGGAATCAGAAGAAATAGGTAGTTGGTCAGGTGACCTTTCCGAACTATATAAGTACCTTGAGAGCAAGAAGAGGTGGTAATTTGTCGGCATTTATCAAGCTTTCCCTTATCAGTTCTCTGCTTTTGTGCTTGACGGTCCTGCTCCCACCCCTGGCTTTTATTATAGCTATTGGCTGGGGTGCTCTGCTTATCAGGGGGAGTTTGACTCTCTCACAGCGCCAGATAGGCTTGATTTATCTGCTCAATTTCTCCCTTCTATATGGGCTTGCGGGAGCCAGCACCCTGCTTTTTTATGCGGCCTTTTTTGGATTGCCGGCCTTGCTTATGAGCTTGCTCATAAGCCATAATCAGGGTTATTATAGCATTCAGAAATGGGGAGTAGCTGCTGCTATATTGGGAGTTTCCTTATTTCTGGGCCTTCTCTATTGGAATAGCGGGCAAATTGGCATGGAGCAAATGGAATTACAGATAAACAATTATGTGCAAGAATCATTAAAAGCCTATGAAGATTCTGGATTTATTGGCTTTTATGAGTCCCAGGGATTAAGCCGGGCCGAGCTCGAAAAGAGCTTTAAGGCTATGACCCGGAGTATAGTCCGGCATTTACCGGCCTTGTACTATGTTCAGGCTATTATGGAAGTATTTTTCATGCTTCTGCTGGCCTCTTTCTTAAGCCGAAAAAGCCTGGATGAGCGTCTAAAAAGGAAAGCCTATACGGAAGAAATGATGCCCTGGCCATTGGTGTGGGTATTAATCGTGGGTTTGGCATTGTGGTTATGGGGCCGGGATGAGATGGGTTCCCTGTATTATGCAGGCTCGAATATTATGGTTGTTATGACGCCGATAGCAGTTTATTACGGCCTGGCCGTACTTTTATTTGAATTCAAACGACTTTTACCTTCTAAACGCAAGCTATTTGCCACATTGCTTATTATTTTATCCTTGTTTTTTCCGCTATCAGCCATAATATTTCTAAGCCTTATGGGATTATTCGACTCCTTGCTTAATTTTAGAAAAATAGCTTTGGAACGGGAGGTTGAAAAATGAAAGTTATATTGATTCAGGAGGTAAAGAACCTGGGAAAAGCCGGGGAAATCAAAGAGGTATCGGATGGTTATGCCAGGAATTTCTTGATACCCCGGGGTTTAGCTGAAGAAGCTACCAAAGGCAAGGTCAAGGAAAGCGAAGAGAAAAAATTGAAGATGCAGCAAAAAAAGGAAAAGGAATTAAGTGCGGCCGAAAAGCTCAAAGAAAAGCTACAGGGTAAAACCATTAGCATTAAAGCCCGGGCCGGCGGTGCTGACCGCCTGTTTGGCGCGGTGACTTCACGGGAGATTTCCGAGGTTTTACAGCAGGAGTTGGGAATAGTCATCGATAAAAAGAAAATTGAACTGCCCCAACCCATTAAACAACTGGGAGAATACAAGGTTAAAGTGAAAGTATACCCCTCCATACAAGCGGAAATAAAGGTGATAGTTGCCGCAGAATGATTCTAGGAGGACAAAGGTGAAGCAGTATTCAGTCACAACAGAGTTTAGCCAGGAAACGGAGCAAAGCCAGGAAACCCAATTACACTGGAAGATAGAATGCTTATATAAAAACCTGGGGCTCATTTACGGTACCCAGGGACTCATACTGAGGGCCAGCAAGCTGGATGCTATCGATTTGATGGGCTCGCAAAAGCTGGAGGAAAGAGTATTAGCCTTGCAGAGAATCCTGCAAGAAGACCCGACCATAAATGAAGTGGACCCCCCGGACAATCTCGACCTGGCCCTGGATCGTTTGGAAGAAAAGGTAGCAGAGGTTTTTGCTCGGAAAAGCATAGAAGAGCAGATTCAACAGCGTATTCAGGAAAAAATGGATGAAAAATACAGCGAGTATATCCGGGATTTGAAATTAGAGGTTTTAAAGGAACAAAGCAGCAGCCCGGAGAATGCTCAAACCCTAAAAAAACTGGGCAGGCTGGAGAAAATGGAGCGAACCAATCTCAGTCGCTCGGCTCTGGATATTCTAAGGCCATCCTGCCGGGAGGATATAATTGGGCAGGGGAAAGCCCTCAGCTCCATAATATCCAAGTTAAACAATCCTTACCCGCAACACATCCTGCTCTATGGCCCTCCCGGGGTGGGCAAAACCAGCTGTGCCCGTCTGGCTCTGGAAATGGTCAAAGGTCGGAAAGGGAACCCATTTAAAGAAGATGCCCCGTTTATCGAAGTGGATGGAACCACCTTACGCTGGGATCCACGCGAATCCACCAACCCCCTGCTGGGATCAGTACATGACCCCATATACCAGGGAGCAAAAAGAGAACTGGCGGAGGAAGGCATACCAGAACCCAAGTTGGGTCTGGTGTCTGACGCCCATGGCGGTATTCTCTTTATTGATGAATTGGGGGAAATGGATCCATTGCTGCAGAACAAACTATTGAAAGTCCTGGAAGATAAGCGGGTATTTTTTGAATCCTCCTATTATGACCCCCATAATGAGAGGATTCCCCAGTACATAAAACAGCTTTTTGAAAAAGGGGTGCCGGCAGATTTCATATTGATAGGAGCTACCACCAAAAGCAAGGAAGAAATCAACCCGGCCTTCCGATCGCGCTGTATGGAAGTTTTTTTTGAACCGCTCAGAGCGGATCATATTCGACAGATGGTAGTAAACTCGGCAAAAAAACTTAATATAAACATGGAGGATGGGGTAGCCGAGATTATTGCTGAATATACCACAGAAGGGCGTGGGGCTAATAAGATACTGGTTGATGCCTATGCCCTGGCAGTAAACGAAAGCTGTGGAGAGGAAGCCCCGCTGGAAGTCCGCTGCCAGCATATATACCAGGCCATTCGCAACAGCCGCATCACCCCCCGGATACTAAGCCGGGCCTCTGATAGCAGCGAAGTTGGCAAGATCTTTGGCGTAGGAGTTTCCGGCTACCAGGCCAGCTTGATTGAACTGGAGGCCATAGCCTTCCCGGCTGAGGAGCAAGGGAAAGGCAATATCCGTTTCAATGACACTGCTGGTTCCATGGCCCGGGATTCGCTTTTTAATGCCACTTCTTTGTTTAGAAAAGAAACCGGGGAAAACTTGAAGAATTATGACCTGCATATAAACATAGTGGGCGGAGGTAATGTGGACGGGCCTTCAGCCGGAGCCGCCATTTACCTGGCCATACTGAGTGCGATAAAAGGCAGGGCTCTGCGTCAGGATCTAGCCATTACCGGTGAAGTATCCATACAGGGACGCGTAAAAGCCGTGGGGGGGATTTGTGAAAAAATTTACGGTGCCCGCCAGGCCGGTATAAAAAAGCTGCTCATTCCCCGGGACAACCTGAAGGATGTTCCTGATGATATAAAGGCTTTGAAGATTGTACCTATTAGTTACATAAAGGAAGCATACCCTCATGTTTTTAGCCCCAGCCAGGCAGAATCCGGCGGCGAATTACCCATATGTAAACTTGCGGGCATGGGGGATTAGTTCCCCCTTTCTTTGGGGCCGAAGATACCGTCTTATGGGGATATGCCTTAAGTTGACACACCCTGGTGCTTCTGCTACTATTAGTTTGGCATAAACCAAAAGTACCAGGTAACAAAGCAGGGGGTGGAGTAATGTCAGCCATAGTTTTGGTGGGAGCCCAGTGGGGTGACGAAGGCAAAGGGAAAATAACTGATTTTCTGGCGGAGAAAGCCAACTGTGTGGTCAGGTACCAGGGAGGAAGCAATGCCGGCCATACCGTAGAAGTGAGCCAGGAAAAATTCATGTTGCACTTGATACCCTCTGGTATTCTCTATCCGGAAACCCTTTGCGTTATAGGAAATGGCGTAGTTGTCGATATGGGCAAACTCATAGAAGAAATAGATGGTCTGCAAAAAAGAGGTATTGACACCAGCAATCTGAGGATTAGTCTCAGAAGCCCGGTGGTAATGCCCTATCATAAAAGAATTGATGAGTTGGAAGATCGCTATACCAGGATAGGGACCACTAAAAGAGGAATTGGACCGACCTATGCCGATAAAATAAATCGCATAGGTTTTCGTATGGGCGATATTCTTACCGGTGGGGAATGTTTCCGGGAGAGATTCAAGGCTCAAATTGAATACAAAAATCGGATTATGGAGGAAATATATCAGGAGGATGGTTTTGACTGCCAGCAAATGCTTAATGAGGTTCTCGGGCAGGCGGAGCATCTGGAGAAATACCTGGCCGATACTTCGTATCTGGTGTACACAGCGATAAAAGAGGGCAAGAAGGTTCTTTTTGAAGGGGCCCAGGGCACTTTGCTGGATATTGACCATGGGACCTATCCCTATGTTACCTCTTCTCATCCCATTGCTGGAGGAGCTTGTGTCGGCACCGGTATCGGACCTACTAATATAAGCAAAGTACTGGGGGTAGCCAAGGCCTACACTACCCGTGTGGGGGAAGGCCCTTTCCCTACCGAGTTGAACGATTTCCAGGGAGAAATCCTGCGGGACAAAGGCCAGGAATACGGTACCACTACCGGCAGGCCCAGGCGTTGTGGCTGGTTGGATACGGTTATTTTACGCTATGCCGTACGGATAAATGGCTTGACCGATCTGGCCATAACTAAACTGGATGTCTTGGATAGCTTCTCCACTATAAAAATATGTGTGGCCTATCGCTATAAAGGGCAATTGCTTACAGAATTCCCTGACAACATTGCGATTCTGGATGATTGCGAGCCCGAATATATCGAACTGCCCGGTTGGCAGGAAGATATATCTGCAGCCTCCTCTATCGAGGAATTACCCCCTAACGCCCGGGCCTATGTAGCCAAAATCGAAGAGTTGACCGGGGTGAAGGCAGCCATTATAGCCGTTGGGCCGAAAAGGAAACAGACGATTGTTAATAGTCCGCTTTTCACTTGATTGAACTGCTAAGAAAAAAATGATAAAATTCATCACATAAAGGGCGCGTAACTCAGCGGGAGAGTGCTACCTTCACACGGTAGAAGTCGTGGGTTCGAAACCCTCCGCGCCCACCATAAGAAGATAGCAATAGCGGGGGTTACAGGCCCCCGCTAGTTTTAGGTTTTAAAGGGATTTTGCCATTTGCCAACAAAATTGCCAACAAGTTAGAACCAAATGCAGCTTTTCGAATTCGGTAGTGGAATTGATTTAAAGTTGGAACATGGTAATGTCAACATGTAAACAACCTGAGGGTAATAACTCCCAAGAAGGCATTATAATATCATTATATCGGCAGTCGGCGTATTCTTATGGTTCTGTCACTTACTGATATTATTACCCCCGGCTGAATATCATAAGCACATTTTACAAGGACTTCGGGATAGTCTTGAAGTGGCCATTTCGGATCGTTCATCACTTAATCTAAATATTATTACTCCTGGCAGTATCTGCTTACTAATAGCTACCAAGTACCCGAAGTCTAAATCCATAGTTAGTAATACTCTATTTTCCATAGCCGCTTTTGCAAGCACTTTGTTATCTGATAAACGCTGTAAATTTTCATCGCGTAAATGAACAGCATCAAAACCTTGCCGATGTAACCAGGAAATGGTATGTTGAGATATTCCCATATCCGCCAGAAATCTCATATGACTACCCATATACCTGTTCCCTGGCCAACCAGGCAGCATATTCTAAAGCCTGTTGAATGTCTTCCACTTCCAGGTCAGGATATTCTTGAATTACGTCCGTAAAGCTTTTACCCTGTGCCACTAGTCCCACCAATAAGGAAACAGTAATCCTCATGCCACGAATGCACGCTTGCCCACCCATAATGGATTGGTCGAAGGTTATACGATTATAACCTAGCATGTTAATTCCTCCTAAACGCTTATTTCCCAACACTATATCCTGGTTATGTAAATTATAACATAAAATGTTCTCCCAATGATCGCTGTAGCTGTAATGATGAAGCTTAGTATTAATTATACCATCCTCAAATCCCATAAATTTTAAAAAGAAATTGTACAATCTTGCATTGTAACAGCAACCGGCTTAAACCCCCAATTATGGAGAATATCATTGTGAATGATCGGACCACATAGATTCTCTATTGATTTCGACAGTTCCAAATTCTTTGGGAGAATAACTGGGTTCCCTTGATAGCGCAATTATGCATTCTCCCTAGATCCTGGATAGCTAAATACATATTCCACCCTTCTACTATGTTCATTTTTTCCTCCTCTGCTATGATAAAAGCTGTTATATTTCCAGCTCTATAATAGCGTATTTGGAGGATTATGGTAAATACTGTTCATTCTTATTTGTTGTTTTCTGTCCATTTTAGTTTATCGGTTATAGTGGCTCCCACCAGCAACTCAGTGGCTCTATGTAAGAGATTGAGCGGCTCTATTTTAGGAGATTAGGGGGCTCCGGAAACTCGTAATATTCAAGGTCGAAGTAAATATTGAAAAGATCATTAAGAATTTATAAAATTCCGATTATAGCGATTTGAAATAGGTTTTATTGGCATCAATGAATATAAAGATTGTGTTATTTTCAAAATAGGCTTAAAGTGAAAATAAAGAACTTCAAACTCTAAATTTTTAAAAATGATTGCCTTTCACCGGGCAATTATTTTTTTGGGAGGATGCCAAATTTTTATGTTGGTGGAGGGGATATCTTCATCTATTTAAAAACGCACCCTGTTTATGAGCCGAAGGGATTGTATTAATAGAGTATTGGTATTTAAATTCATCGGGTGATACAACCCAGCCTGTTTCGCCGGCGCTTCGTATGGTATGCAACCTTTTATAAAAAAAGGGTTTTGCAGTTAAGTTAAAATTTGACAAGATTTTTTCACAACGGGCAGGAAAAATATTCCCGTATATAGAAATATTAAGAAATTGATAAAATATGCTCTAAATAAGGCGGGTGATAACAAATTATTCTGCTTAATTTTGCTCATCCCATTACCTCCGAAGACATAGAAAAAATCAACCATCTCACCGGAAAACCATTGACTGAGATCAGGGACATTAATGCCCAGATTGATCCACAAAACGATGTAATATCTCAAATCGAAGCCATGCTGGATAATGCAGGCTTAAACCAGCAAGAATGGCAGACATTGCCGCTGCTTATTAATCTCCCTTCATTGAATTATTCCACTGCCATAATATTAGCCATGTTGCATGGCAGGATGGGCTATTTCCCGGCGGTACTGCGCATGAGGCCGGAACCGGAAACAATCCCGCCCCGGTTTGTAGCGGCGGAAATCATTAATTTGCAGGCTTTGCGGGAGAAGGCGAGGAAAAAGCGCTAACCTGGGGCTCAAAATAGAAAGGGGGAGGATTCCCAAGTATGATAAGAAACAGCAGTCATAAAGCGGCAATTATTAATGCAGTAGGGGCAATTGCCCGAAGTAATCCGCCAGCAATAGATTTTGTAATACCAGAGGATAAGAGTAGGAGGGGGACACATGAGTAGTCAAAAATATGATTTTATTGACCTGATACTATTGATAGGGACGAATCCGTTGCCTAATTATGTGGTAGCGAAGTATTTTCATAATACCAATAAGACTTTAGAGCGGGTCTGGCTAATATATTCAGAAACAACGGATTTTTATCAGGGAACAGAGCAATACGCCAAGGATATCAAAAAAGTACTGGAAAAAGAATTTAAAGAATCAGATGTTCGCTATTTGCTATACAACTTATCTGATATCAGCCGGGCTCGGACAATTGAAGAGCGGGTGGCAAAAATCTTATCAGAACAAAGCGGGAGAAGGAAAGTCCATCTAAATTATACCGGCGGAACCAAGGCTATGTCAGTTCATGCCTACCGGGCTTTAGAGAAAGAGTTTGGGGAAGGCTTTTCCGCATCGTATCTGGATGCCCGTGATTATAGGATTAAGTTTGATAAAAATCCTGATATAGATACGGGAGATTTAAGAAAAGCAATTCAGTTGGAAATGCCGGATCTGTTTAGCTTGCATAATAGCGAAATATTGGTGGGCAGTACAAATAATGAATATTTTGAAGCCATATCGGACCTGGACGGCTCCATAAGGGATAATATTATGCAATCTATAGCTGACCTCGCAAAAGAAGAAAAGCTGTTAGATTTAAGAGAGTGGCTTAATACGGCGAACCAAGGGGAACTTTTTTCAGGTGAAAAGAGCAAAGGAGAAATAGAAGAAACAATGGCCATATTTAACGACAATCATCATGAGAATGAGCTGTTGTTCAATTATTTGAGCAAGTTCCCCGACAATGACAGATTTTGCGATGAAGAAGGTAATTGGTCATATAGCAACTTTGGTAAAAACAAGAATACAAAACAGCTAAATAAATTTCTCAGTGGTGGTTGGTTGGAGGCATATGTAGCCTGGGTTATAGGCAATAATTGCAAAGACCAAAACAGTGTCATTACCAATATACACCTTAAGACAAAGGGTAATAAATCCGTATCAAAAGACTTTGAAATTGATGTTCTAGCAAAAAACGGCTATCAGATATGTGGTATTTCCTGTGGAACGTCCCTTAAATTCACCAAGGACCAACAAAAAGAAACACTCCCCGATGGTGGCAAATTAAAAAACAAAGGCTTTGAGGTAATCCTGCGCAGTTCTCAAATTGGAGGAGATGAAGCCCGTTCAGTTTTGGTTACATTGTTAAATCCTAAATTGGCAAAGGACCTGGAAGACGACTTGAAAGCCGCTACTGGTGCGGGTCAGGATAAGTTCATAGTACTGGGCAGGAAGGATTTACCGGCAGAAAAGATGTGGAAAAAATTAAAGAAACACATTTTCGGATAAAGGGGTGAAAATCATAGTGGATAGATGTTGCGCAGTTTTAATGGATGTAATATCCATACAAAAGTATATCTTTTCCAGCAATGAGTTGCGTTATAACCTGGGGGCTTCTCATATTGTAAAGACATTATTTGACGATAAAGTGACAGAGGCTATAAACAAGGCATGCGATATTGATGATGAGGAAAAAGTCAGAAAAATCATGGCCGAATGGAGGAATAATTCAGATAGAATTTTAATGAAAGAAGATCCCTCCGCAGCATTTGAAATAGGAGTATCCGGTGGGGGCAAGGCCTTGATATTATTCCGGGAAGAAGCTATGGCCAGGAATTTTATCAAGTTATTTACAAAAAACTTACTGATTGACACTCCTGGTTTACAACTGGCAGTAGCCAAAGAAGACAACTTCTCTTTGCAGGAAGACTTTGCCGAACAACTGGGCAAATTGTTTGACCAGCTTATGATTAATCGCAACCAATACTTTCCGGTTACCACACTGCCAATGCATGGTATTACTGCAACTGGTTCCGAAGCAGGAGCAGGCTTAAACGTTTTCTCCGAGCAGAGGAAGAAATATTTATCTGGTGAAGCAGAAGTAAAAATAACTGCTGCGGAAAAAGCGACCAAAGCTCTGCAGCGTGATTATACTGAAGAATTGAAGGGTTACCATTTTACTGAGCAGGTTGACCAGCTGGGACAAGTGGAAGGTGATAGCTATACAGCTATTGTACATATCGATGGAAACGCTATAGGCGACTGGTTCCAAGAAAGCAAAAATTTAGCAGATTACCGTTTCCGTTCCATAAACATGCAGCGAATTACCGAGGATAGTTTTAGAACAATTGTATCGGAAACTGTCGATATGCTGGATGAACTAAAAGCTATCTCCGGTTTTGATATTAAAGATAACCTTCCTCTGCGCCCCCTCATTCTGGGTGGTGACGACCTCACCTTCATCTGCCACGGCAAGTTGGGTTTATATCTGGCAGAGAGATTTATAAAGATCTGGAAGCAGAAGGCCGAACAAGAATTAGAAAATTTACCCAAAAACGGTTTCAGCGCCTGTGCCGGTGTGGCTATTGCAAAAACCAAATACCCCTTTTACCGGACTTATCAAGTTGCCGAAGAGCTTTGCTCACTGGCTAAGGAGTGCCATCGGAAAAAGGGTGGATCCTGGCTGGATTTTTATATAATCAGCGGAACCAAAAGCGGCAGCATAGGCAATATTCGTAAGGAAAAGCATATTAGTCCTGGTCTGCAGTTATATTTTGGTCCCTATGTTATTGATAAAATGAATGATAATAAAGCACTGGGCTATTTAAAAGAAGGGATACGAAGTTTTTATGAAGATAAATTTTGGATCGGCCCTCATCTTAAGGAATTAAGAGCCGCTTTTAATTCCGGTTCGGAATTCTTAAATACCTTTTTAATTGATATGCTTGCTCGAGGGGGCTATCTGCCCAATCAGGGGAATGAAAAGTATGATAAAGACTATAGTGAAAGAGGCTACGCAGATAAGGAAACACCCTATTTTGATATGCTGGAAATAATGGAGTTTTATCCTAAGCTTTTATTGGGGAGGGGGTAATTATATTGCTGAGGATAACAATTGAAGTTGCTTCATCGCTTATGCTAGGCTCTGGTACTGGTCGGGGGAGTTATATCGACAGTGATATTATAGTTGATGACTTTGGCTTGCCCTTTTTCCCAGCTCGCCGACTAAAAGGCTTATTACGGGAAAGTGCGCTGGAGCTTATAGAAATGCTGCAGCAAGCTGGATGGAAAGAGTTTATTCCCTTATCGATTGAGCAAGTTTTTGGGAGCAGTATTCACCCGGCAGCTATTCGCGTGAATAACCTCTACCCGCCAGACTACGAGCAAACCATCGATTGTCTAAATTATATACATCAGGAATTTCCCCAGTTAATAAATAAGGAAGCAGTTACTAGTGCTCTTACCGATATCAGGCAACAAACGGCCATTGATAAAAAGGGGTACGCCCAAAAGGGCAGCTTAAGAAGTATTAGAGTTTTAAGGAAACCTTATAGCTTTTTAGGAACCATTGAAGTATTGGATTTAGAATTAAAAGCAGAAATTGAAGTCCTATTAGCCTTGGCCTGCCTGAATCTTAAACGGGTGGGGAGCAGCAGAAATCGCGGCTGGGGTGAAATATCCTGTACTCTGTGTTCAGAGGACGGGAGAAATCTAACGAAAACAGTAATTGAAGAGTTTAAAGAAGAGTTAAAAAAAGGCAGGAATCTTGGGCAAAGACCATCACGACAGACGGAAGAAGCATCCGTAGCTATTATGCCTAATAAAGATGATACGGAGAAAACCATAGTTGCCACAAAGGGGTATAGCCATAAATTAGAATATATAATAACTAATACTGCACCTCTACTTTTCACCTCCCCAGATGGCGATGAAAACATGGTTATCACTTTGGACTATATTCCGGGGACGGCTTTACATGGCTATTATGCCAACCAACTGATAAAAAGCAAGGGAATAAAACCGGACCAGGCCCAGGAAGATGAAGTTTTTCACCAGTGCTTCTTAGAAGGCAAGCTGGGCTTCAGTAACGCCTATCTGATTTATAATGGAGCCTATTTCAAAAAACAACTATACCCTACCCCCTTATTTATACATACCAATAAGCAAAGGGATCAGCTATTTAATCTTATTGAAGATTCCCCTGCAGACAGTCAAGCAGTAAGGGGTTATGCTTGCATTGAAGATGGCAAATTAATAAAAAAAGAACCGGAAAAAACTATAAACTTTCATCTGTTGCGCAACGCGAATTCAACCACCACTCAGAATAGAATTGATGGTCACGGTAAAGACGAAAGTATTTTTCATTATCAATCGATAGAAGTTGGTCAGGAATTTCATGGATATTTACTGGGTAGCGAGGATAAGCTGAAAGCATTCCAGGATTATTTTGGAGATAAATCACAGATAAGATTAGGTCGCTCCATCAATACCCAATACGGTTCCTGCCGGATTGAATTTGGTGAAATCGAGAAAAACACATTTTCATTGGACGATAATCTGTTGGGCGAGGATGAGAATTCAAGGCTGGAAGATAATCACGTATTATTATATTTTATTTCTCCGGTAGTCTTATATAACGATTATGGCTATACCAGTGTCTCTACCGAGAACTTGGCTCGTATCTTAGAGCAGAGGCTGGGTCTGGATGAAGGTGCCATAGAGCTGTTAAAAAGCTTTGCCCGGGAGATGGAAAGCAATTCATTCGTTACCCACTGGAAGATGCCGGAGCCGGTCATTAGGGCTTGGGCCCCCGGTTCCTCTTTTTTGTTACAGTTTAAGGTTGATATCGATGAATCCTTAGAAAAAAGAATCAATGCTCTTATGCGGGACGGATTAGGGGACAAAGGGCATATGGGCCTGGGCCAGCTTAGATTTGTCAGCAATTTACCAGAGGTCAAGGAATACTACGACTCTGACGCAAAAAAGGAGTTTGAAAAACCGGGAGATATCAGCCCTTTGGCTGAACGGATAATCAGACAGACATACGCTGATTTTTGGGAGCGTATAGTTTTGGCTACTGCAACCCGGAGGGCCAGTGAATTCTATAAAAAGAATAAAGAGAAAGTCTGGTTGTCATCCAACCTGCTCGGAAGGCTGGAGAGGATAGTTCAGGATGCTCAAAACCCGGAGGATTTAGCCGGCAAAATCAAAGAGTTGCGCGATAAAGCCGCGAAACCTTTGCATGAGATGAAACTAAACCATGCCAGCCTGTTCGAAGAGCTGACTAATATGAAGCTGGAGGATTGGTATTGGGGTGCTGTTGAGAATGAATGGAAGCTGGCGAACAAGTTGCGGGAGGAATTTGACATAAAACAGGATGCAAGTGACCTGTACAGGAACTACTGGCAAGCATTCCTGCGCACACTTCGCCAGCTTTATAAAGCAGAGAACATCGCTATAAGAGGGAGGGGAAAAAATGCTGAATAAAACGCTGGAGGGCGCAGCCATTGTCAAGCGGATGCTGTTGAAAGCTAAGCTGGAATTAATCTCGCCACTCATCATCGGGGGTGGCAGAAGTTTATATGGTGATAGTGATGTTATTGTTTTAAAGGATGAGAACGGCCAGCCATTTATCCCCTCATCTTCAATAACTGGCGCTTTGAAGCATGCTTTTGATGAATATGAATACACGGGCGATGCCAGTGACTATGAAGAGAACAAACGTTGGTTCTGGGGTGGGGAATATCACTTGAAGGTGGATGGGGAATGCGTAAAGCGCAGTTGTCAGAGTGCTTTCGTAATTGCGGATATGATGGTTCCTGAGGGCAGCAGAGCAGCGGTAACGATTAGAGATGGTATAAAGATAAACCGTAAGACAGGAATAGTAGAAACACATAAGAAGTTTGACTTTGAAATAGTGGAACCGGGAATAGCTTTTGACTTCAAAATGGAAGTGCTTATTAGAAAAGCCTTCGATATGGAGTTATTTCGTAGTTTCTTTAACTGGATTACAGCTATCTTAAGTGGAGGAGAATTTGCTATCGGGGCCCGAACCGGTCAGGGCTTTGGCTGCTGTAAGCTGGAAGACTTAACCGCTTATGAATTTGATTATCGTAAGCCGGAGCATATTATTGCCTGGCTTTCGGGCGACTATTCAAATGTGCTATTGGTATATGATCCCTTACAGCTACCGAGGGCTTTTCATCCCCGGCATAAACAATTTCATATTAAAGCTGAATTCAATATAAAAAACGCTCTGATAGTTGGTTCATATTCGGGAAACCCTCAAGCACCGGACAAAGTGCATATTAAAAGCCGAAATCATAACCAATCTAAAGATATAGCCATATTGCCGGGTACTTCATTACGGGGTGCCATCCGTTCGCGAGCTGAAAGGATAATCAATACCCTGGGCGGAAATGGCCTTGATGAATTAAAAGGACTATTCGGCTGGGTAGATGATAAACCGGGTTCGCCAGAGCACGAGGAAGCAATCAGAGGGAGAATAAAGATCGAAGAGAAGCAGATAGCCTGGGAGAGCTATTATGAAGAAATCCAATACCGTGTCAAAATTGACCGTTTTACTGGAGGAGCCATGAATAACGCCCTTTTTGACAGTATGCCCCTTTGGTCAAAAGATAGTAAGGATAGTAATGAAACCATGGTAACTTTGGAATTAAGCATAAATGAGTATAAGGACTGGGAGGCCGGTCTGATGCTTTTAATCTTAAAAGACATGTGGAACGGCGATCTGGCTGTTGGCGGAGAAAAGAATGTCGGACGGGGGGTTCTGCGGGGTTTATCCGCCAGTATATCGCTGGAAAATGCGAAAATAGAGATAAAACAAGATGGAGAACAATTGATGATATACCGGCAAGGAGATAATCCGGGTTGGGATGAGAAAATGACTGAAATGCTGGAGAATAGAGTTGCTGCACTGATAGACCATATTGAAAAGAACAAGGGCAACAGGAAAAGAGGTGATGTCTGATGTCGAGTAAAGCTATACAGCTAAAGCCATTTAAGAAAAACGAACCGCAAGTTAGCATAGATCTATGGAGCAACATATATGACAAAAGCAAAGAACACTTTAAAGATAGAACAGCCCATACTTTTATTATCATGCATCATGGTATTTGTCTGGGCAGTTTTGAAAAGGGGCAGTTTATTATGCCGGTGTCGCTGTCTTTTCAGCCGGAACATCTTAGGTCTATAAGAGTTTTTGACCAGGATAGCGAATGTTATGCCTGGAAAAGCAGCATGGATGACGAGGGTAAATTTCACCTGCGCATCAGGCAGGATGAAGATGAAATAGAGGAAACTGGTGAACTAGAAGCCATTGAAGCCCGGCAGCTATTATGGGGCACTTGTCTAGAAGATTGCCCGGAAGATAGTGGGTGGAAACTATTGAAAGAGGAGCGGGGCATAGAACTTCGTGTGCATCACTCCCTGCTCCCGGACAACTTAACCCTGAATACCAGCAACCGCCTGTGGTTGGTTACCAGAAACTATATAGACTACACCCCGGTGGGGCAAGCGGGTTATACGGATTGCCGGTTTGTAAGAATAGAAGCTGGGAGGGGGTAGTAGGATGAAAAAAGGCATGGTTAAAGAATGCAGAAACAAGGGAAGCTATTTTGAATTACAGTTAATAGTGGGGAACAAAACACAAAACCACAGAATAGGAATTTCCTCTGCAGACGCACAGCTATTGAGGAAAAACACAGTCTGCGAGTTTGAGGAGAACCGAGGCACACTCACTAAGTTATGTGTTAATGGGAAAGAAATCGCATTGAAAAAGCCCGACAAAAACGATCAAAGCAGAAAGAACACTGTGGGCGATCAGAAAATCACGAAAAAAACCGAAAAAGAAGATAGCAGTAAAAGTGCCAAAGCTCCTTATAATTTTGTACCCATAAATAAAAATGTTGTTAAGGCTAAAAATCAGAACCGCGGAGTAGAAGGAATAGAAAGCTATCCGGAGATTCCTTCCTTTGACCGCTATCATGAAGGATTAAATACCGGCTATATCGATTTAAATATTAAAGCATTGACCCCATTGTACATCAGGGATGCCTACACACAGGATGAGGAAAACAAAGCCTCAGAGGCTAAAAAAAGGGGTGAAAAATGGGAAAACCCCGATTTTTTCTCTCCTGGTGGCACCCCTAAAATCCCAGGTAGCAGCCTGCGCGGCATGGTCCGTAATTTGCTTGAAATAGCAAGCTGCAGTCAAATGAAGCATGTGGAGGACAAGCGCTTTTATTACAGAAAAGTAGCTGTTCGGGGAAGATATCAGAGCTTGATGATTGAAAGAAATAGAAACCGCAATGACGGATTACGCCCGGCGACCCAAGCAGGTTGGCTTAGGAAGGAGAATGGGAAGCACTACATTTATCCTTTGGAGGAGCAGCAGATATATAGAATTGATGCTAAAGCAAGCGGGGACTCCTGGAAAGTTGTGCTGAAGGATGAGGAAGATAAAGAATACAGCGAAAAATTAGCAAAATTCGCTTTCTATCCGGTCTCATTTATTCCAGCAAAAGAGCAGGCCCATCCACATCCACATCGCGGAGGTAAGATATGGCTATCCTATGCATTGATAATATACGATAGCCTGGCAATAGGTCACGAAAAAGCGGAGTTGGATAGCAATTATAAAAAAGGATACCTGATATTATCCGGTAGTATGGGCAGAAATAAACATCTGCATCCGGTAATTCACTGCCCGAAAGATGAGGGAAGGATGGAAATTGACCAGGATTTAATCGAGAGCTATACAGCTGATATAAGCAGGGAACCAAAAGCTGATCTTTTTAAAATGCTGGAGAAATATCCCAGTGGGGTTCCTTGTTTTTATCTAATTGATAATAAAGGCAATATAAAATCTTTTGGTCATACCCCCCTGTTTCGTCTAGCTTATGATAAAAAGTTTAAGGATCATCTTCCGTTAGAGCACAAAGCAAATACGGTGATTGATTTTACCGAAGCCATATTTGGCAATGCAGACAAGTTCGCGGGCAGAGTGTTTTTTGAAGATGCCAAAATGGGAGATAATCCGGGACAATGCCAGGAGTTATCCCCCCAAATTTTATCAACCCCTAAGCCGACTACCGTACAGCACTATTTAGAACAGGAAGGAATAGAACTGGCTGACTGGAATGATGATAATGCTAATATACGGGGATACAAGCTTTACTGGCACCGTAAAACCCCAAAAGAAGGAGATTATGGCTGGGAGGCCATTGAAGATGAAATTAACAAAGCAAAATCACAATACACTAAAATAAAACCCATATACGAAGGAGCGGCTTTTTCTGGTCGTATCCGTTTTGAAAACCTCTCGGATATAGAACTGGGGGCTTTACTGTTTGTTCTGGATTTACCAACGGGTTGTGCTCATAAGATTGGTATGGGTAAGCCGTTGGGTCTGGGTTCAATTAAAGTAACCCCGACTCTGGCAATTGCTAAGTATAGCAATGAAAATGGTGAAGCAGGCAGGTACGCGAAGCTATTCGCCAATGATCATTGGTATTTGCCTGTTTATAAAAACCAAGGGATAAAAGTTTTTAAGGATCTTTTTGCAGAGCATATGTTAACGGAATTAAAAGAAAATAAGAGTGATTACTGGAACACCCCCCGCATGCGGGAATTGAGGGCGATGCTTAACTTTGATGAACAGCGCATGGCTCAAATCGACTGGCTTGAAAGGACCAGATATCAAACACTTAACGAGTTCAAATGCCGTTTGAGTTCTCCAAATGAAGTTTTGGATGCAGCCGGAATTAATTATGAAAAACAATAATCCCCCTTTTTCCCTATCCTATGTCTGTTTTAGCTTTATCCAGGAAAGCTGCGGAAAATGTTTGTTATATAGTTGAGTGGGCTGCGGGAAATAACTTTGTTCAGGAGATTATGTGCCATTTCTACCTAAGCTTAAAATGGCCGAGATTCTGCCATTGGTTTGAAGAAACCGATAAATACCATTAAATCCAAACGGCAAAGGGCCATGGCCCGATTGCAAAAAAAGTGTAAAGAAAGCCGGGGAAAAAGCATCTGCTAATCACAGGTGCTTTTTTTGAGCTTGATACGGGAGGTATGCATTGCGGTTTATCCTGCCAGACTTTAAGTTTTTATGGTGAATCATTATAATTTCGCCATTTATGCATTATTTATTACAATAACGAACATTTTTTGCACAATGAAGTTGCTATAATGCAAATAACAAAAGTGAAATAAATTGAAAATATTGCGTAATAATTGCACCTTTATTGAGTATGACCGGGATTAATATAGCGGGTAATTAAAACTCAGATTAAGGGAGGTGAAAGTTGATGGGGTTTTTACAGGCCATGCAGCAGATGGGTCAAAGTGAAAAAAAAGAGGGACTGGAACCTTATCTTGTCAGGCCCATGGATCAAGATGGCAAGGAAGTCCGGGTATGGCTGCAGGTTAAAGGAGATCTACAGGAAATACTGGATGTAGTAGGCGTAAGCCGGATAGATCTGGCAGATTATAAAGCAAATGCACTATCTCTAAAAAAATATATATATAAGAAAGCACCCAGCCAAACAACATCTTCATTCTCACCCATACATCCGGCCGGCAGGATGAAAAACAATGCGGAGCAGAATCGCGCAGCTTTCTGTCCCCCGCAATGGGAAGACAATAAAAATACCCACTTTTTTAAAATCAAAAACCGCATACTAAATGACTATGAAAGAGAAGGAGTATTTTCCGCAGGTTCAGTTGAGCGTATTTTGCAAGGGATGCAGAAAAAAATAGATATGGTTTTACCCGATTTGGATAACCGGCAATCCTATATAGTAATATTCGTTGTCGAACATAATGGTGATCTCCTTTATCCTGGAGAAGTGCCGGCACTGGTGAAGTACTTTGAACGAAAGCTAAAAAACAGTCTCAGCGGAGGGAAGAAAGCTGCAAAAAAGCCAGCTGGAACTTATCAGAACTGCAGTATCTGCGGGAAGGATAAATCCGGTGAAGTAACACTGGACAAGGTTTTTAAATTTGCTACTTTTGACAAAGTGAGCGTTCTCGCGGGTTTGGATAAAAAGGAAATCCCCTATAGTTTTTCAATTTGCCTGTCCTGTTTTGAGCATATCTCTTCCGGACGGGAAAAAGTTGACCGGATATTGACCAAAAGAGGACTACTGCCTGACATCCTGGTTTGGGCTATGCCGGAAGCAGTAGGCCATGGAGAGAAGGCTTTGTTCGAGAAATTTTTGTATAGTTGGGAAGAAAAACTAACAGCTGCTGAACTGGCGGGGACAGGTGAAAAAACCGAAGAGAACTATTTTTCACGCCTGGCTAAAATTGGACAGGGGATGGTATTTCATTTTGTATTCTGGGAGAAGAACAATTCCCAGGAAATAGTACATTTGATGGTGGAGGATGTACCGCCGGAGAGACTGGCCCTTCTGGAAACTGCCTGGCAAAAGGTGACCCGAGAGTTTGCCGGATGGCATAAGGATACGGATCTGGATATCGCCATGAAAAGCCTATATAAAACTATGAGTGCTTTTGCTGGCAAAAGCAGCGCAGATAAAATAATTTTCCGGGATTTTGCCCTGAAAGTCATTGGCAATATGCTACAGGGTGAAGTATTACCGGTAGATACATTTAAACAATTGATTGTACCCCGTTTACCCCGCTTAGTCTTTGAAGGTGATAGCAAAAAGGCGGGCTTGTCGATGCGCTATGCCGAGCTATGGGTGGAATATATGAACCGGTTAAATCAGGAGGTGAGCAGATGAATCTGGATATTTTCACTAAATTTCATGACCCCTATATGCAAACCCCGGCGGGACAGGGAGCTCTGCTATCCGGGGTACTGTTGGGTTATATGGCCGTAAGACAAGCGGGCGGGGAGACAGATATAAGCAAAAGCCCCCTATTCAAACAAATACAATTCGGCCGTATGGATATTGCGAGTTTGAAAAGATTGCTCAGTCGTGTGCCGACGCTGTTGGCGGCGTATCGCGAAGACATGAAATACACGGGTTATATGTCGCAGCTAAGTGCTGCCGCTATGGAACTATTATTGCAAAGCGGCGAGGAAGACATGGGCGTAAACGGAAACTTTGCTTTGGCGGCCGGATTCTTGAATGCCCGGCAATATTTTTGGGATATATTCCCCGTAAGCAAGGAAGCAAAGGATCTGAAAAATGAAAAGGATGAAAAGGAGGAGGGATAATATGGCCTTTAATCAGAGACGGGAGTATTTATTCTTATATACGGTGAAAGACGCTAATCCCAACGGTGACCCTCTCAATGAAAACCATCCCCGCTATGATGGGGACACAGCACAGGCAATGGCGTCCGATGTGCGGGTTAAAAGGACTACTCGAGACGAATGGGTAAGGAGCGGGGAGATAGTATTTGTTGATGGGGAACCTAAATCACTTAAGACCAGATTTGAAGAACTTAAGAAGATTACTGACCAAAGCGATGCCCGTGAAATAATGAAACAATGCCTGGATGTCAGGTTATTCGGAGTAACTTTTGCGCTAGACAAAGAAGCCTTTGCCTGGACGGGACCGGTACAATTTAAGTGGGGCAGGTCGTTACACAGTGCCAGTTTTGAATTTGTACAGGGGACAGCCGCCTTTGCCACGGAACGCGGAGGAGCAGATAATCGGCAAAGATCGTTTCGCAATGAATACCTGGTACCCTTTGCGCTGATGGGGGTTTATGTTATTGCCAATCAGTATGCCAGCCAGTATACAGATGCTAGTGATGAGGACCTGCAAAAAATGGTAGATGGTTTATGGCAGGGAACGGATAACCTGATAACGCGCAGCAAGAATGAGCATAAATCCCGCCTGCTAATTGAGATAACTTATAAAGAAGGTTTTAACGGCAAAATCGGGGCTCTGGATGATAAAGTCACCCTGCTGGATCGGGAGGGGAAAGTTATGGACCGAGAAAAACAGAAAGCTTTGCGCAGCCTGCTGGAGGTAAGCCTTGATGTAAGAGCTTTGTTAAAATCAATGGAATTAAAGCGAGAGCATATTGCCAATATTAGAGTAATTAGCGATGGGGAAATAAACATTATTCAGGAAAAGCAATTAAAGGGAATAAGCCGTATCGAAGTGAGGTGATGGGGGTGGCTCTGGTTTTTGACATAGAGGGAGATATGGCACTATTCCGTAAACCCTATACCACCACTTCTATGGTGTCATACCCTTTTCCGCCGCCAACCGCGATAGCCGGCTTGATAGCAGGAATAATCGGCATAGATCATGAAGCCGGTCAGGATGCCAAAAACGCCCGCTATTGGGAAAAGATGCGCGGAGTTCAGGTGGCGATAGCTTTGCTTAGCCCTATCCGCTGGATAAATACCGCTGTAAACCTCATGAAATATAAAAATACCAATGCGGATATGTCGGAACATATACAGGTCAAGCATCAACTGGTAAAAAAGCCTTGCTACCGGATTTATGTACAGGGAGGGGAAATATATAAAACTCTCAAACAAAGACTGGAAAGGGAAGAATTTATCTATACCCCTTGCCTGGGTGCAGCCTATGCCCTGGCAGATATTAAATACCGCGGCGAATATGAAGCAGCAAAAGCGGAGATGGATTCAGGGTTTAATACTATTGTACCGGGCTATGAAGGCCTGGAATTGGACATTGTTCGCTCGGGGGCGGTATTCAGCGAACAAATCCCGGTGCAAATGACCGTCACAAGGCGTCTTAGCCACACGGTTCAGGTTTATTATGCCCAAGCGGGGAAAGCCGGCAGCCCCTTGTTATATCTGCGTAATCAGGGAGCTTTACAAAGCAATATGATAAAGGGAGAAAAGGTGGCCTGGTTCAATGCGTGGTAAACCTTGTAGCCATCCCGGAAAACTATTGGAAAAACACCTTATCAATACGGGAAACATAGCCCTTTTAATGGCGGAACATTATAGCCTTACGCTGGATGAAACGGAGCGAAGTGCTCTGTTAATGCATGATATTGGCAAGGCACATCCCGCTTTTCAAAAGCGATTGTGCCGCGCCTGCCCGGCGGCCAATACCTGCCCGGAAGTATGCCGGCAATCATCACCGGAACAGGTTTATACCGGACATGCAGCACCATCAGCCGCCCTGGTTTTGGCTAAAACCGGCAGCATCATACTGGCAGAGGCCGTACGCAGGCATCATGGGGCCTTACAGAATCTGGACGGAATTAAAAGCTATTGGATTAATGGAGAATATGCTGACCGCATAAGAGAATTGACAGCATTATATACCTGGCCGGGGATGGCCACCCTGGAATTATGGGATGAAATACCGGCCGATTTTATAAAAAGTTTTCCGGATGAAGACAGCTGGGAAAATCTGTGTTTTGATCAACTGGAGATTTTGCTGCCGGTTAATAACCCGGAAGCTATGAGCCATTTATGGCTGGAATTGCGCAAAATATTTTCATTACTGGTCACAGCCGACCGTTGGGATGCAGCAGTTGGAACGGAATGGCAGGCCAAATGCTGGCATCCGCAAGCACAAAAGTTCACTCAATTTATTCAGCAAAAACGGCTCGAATCACAGCACAGCGGAAGAAGTGAATTGGCCTTATGGCGGACTGCATTATACGAAAAAACCATAAATAATGCCACTCAGATAATGCAGAAACCGGGACTATATACGCTAACCCTGCCAACCGGTGCCGGCAAGACATTAATTGGATTATCTCTGGCATCTATGGCCGCAGAAAGGTTCAAGGCGACCGGTATAATTTATATCCTGCCTTTCATAAGCCTGGTGGATCAGAATGCGGGGGTAGCCGGACAGTTATTTGACAATGTACAGGAAGATCACCATTTAGCTTACCGGGATGATGGGGATAATGAAAAGCGGGATTACGGATCGGATAATCAAGCCAGGGAATTCCTATCATTCTTTCGTTATTGGGATATGCCGGTGGTCGTAACTACCCTTTCAAAACTATGGGAGGTAATGTACTCCCCCCGGGCCAATGATAATATGAACTTTCACCGCTTGAGCCAGGCAGTAGTTATATTGGACGAGCCTCAGACCATTCCCGTTAAATACTGGGATGGCATAGGAAGAACACTGGAGCTGATATCTCAGCAATGGGGAAGCACTTTTATTTTAATGACAGCCACTCAACCGGTCATTATTAAGGGAAAGGAACTGACACTGGAAACAGTGGCATTTCCTAAAGAACGGCACAAGATAATGTGGCAAAATCATGCATTTCATATGGATAAGCTGCCTGACTTTCTGGATGAAAAAGGATGGGCGCAAAAAGACTGCCTCGTGATTCTCAACACGCGGGAATCGGCCTTGCGAACCTACCTGGCATCTTTGGAAAGAGGTTTGCCGGCATTATTATTGTCCAGATGGCTAACCCCGCATGACCGGCAGCGAATCCTTGATCAGCTCATAGAAATGGAACACAACGGGCAACAAAGAACTTTAATATCTACACAAGTAGTTGAAGCTGGTGTCGACCTTGATTTTGCTATGGTTATCCGGGATTTAGCTCCTTTTGACAGTATTGTTCAAGCTGCGGGGAGATGTAATCGCCATGCCCAACGGGAAGGATTGGCTGAATTGTGGGTTATAGAAGTAAAAGATGATCGAGATCGTTCATTATCATCTTATATATACGATAAAACCCTACTGAATCAAACCCGAAATCTATTGAATGAGCAGGGGATTTTAAGGGAATCTGATATAGCTGCCCGGGTCATAGAATATTACCGGCGCTTGAGTAGTGCAGTTATACCTGATGAAATATGGCCCGATATTATTAAAGGTCATTGGGGTGCTTATCACCCACTATATGATGAACAGATTCCCGAGGCAGCATTGCTAATTGATGAGGATGGCAGCATAGTTGAATTATTAAATGAATTACAAGCATTGCTTCCCGGTTTAAAAAGCCTGTCCCGGCGGCGCTCAATCAATCGTGAACTTGGTCAGCACGCTATTAATGTGGGATTAAAATACTTACAGGAATGGGATGACAGTCTATCCGGTTTTATTATCGCTAAGGATAACCCGGTTTTAGAAAAAACTCCTTTTTCCTGGTGGATATTGCATCCAGAAGGGATTGGTCAGGTTTATTCGAAAGAGAGTGGATTTATTCCGCTAAAATACAGCCAGCAATATTGGGACATAAGTGTTGCCGGCAGATGAAGGAGATTTCTAATGCCTGAAGCAGAATTCCAAGTAAACGGAACTTTAATCTGGTACTACTATATCTGCAAAAGGCAGGTGTGGTTAATGGCCCATGCCCTGGGCCCTGATCAGGAGGATAATAACATATATCAGGGCAGAACTATCCATGAATTTAGTTATCAGCGTGATAAAAAGGAAATAAAGCTGGGCAATGTCAAAATTGATTTGGTACGCAGTGAAAAAGGCCAGTTGGTTATAGGAGAGATAAAGAAAAGCTCTAAATTTTTAACCAGTGCCACCCGGCAACTGCAATTCTACTTATGGCAGATTGAGCAAATGGGTATTGCGGCTGGCGGGGAATTATTCATCCCTGAAGAAAAACAGCGTATAGAAGTAACATTGGACGAAGAAGCCCGTCTGGAGCTGGAAACGGCAACAAAGGAAATTATTGATATAGTTGAAAAAGCTGCACCTCCGCCGGCGCAGAAAATAAAATGGTGCAAGCCCTGTGCCTATGCGGAATTCTGCTGGGCTTAAATAAGAAGCAGGTGAATAGATGAAAAAATCCATTTATGTTTTTAATGAAGGAAAATTTAAACGCAAGGACAATACCCTATATTTTGAAACCGAACAGGGTAAGCGCTATATTCCGGTGGAGGATATTAATGAAATCCATGTTTATGGAGAAGTAGACCTGAATAAACGCTTTTTGGAATTCCTCACCCAAAAAGAGATAATACTTCATTTTTATAATAACTATGGTTATTACAGCGGTACTTATTATCCTCGCGAACATCTTAACTCCGGGTACATGACTTTACGCCAGGCAGAACACTACCTGGACGAGCAACGCCGTTTGATGCTGGCAAAACTATTTGTTCAGGGAGCATCGGCTAATATGCTGGAAGTATTGAAGTACTATCATAACAGGGGCAAAAATGTTGCCCTGGCTCTTCAAAGCATAGGTAATCTGATAGATAGAATAGATGAATCGGCTTCAGTTGAAGTATTAATGGCGGTTGAAGGGAATATCAGAGATGCGTATTATAGTGCTTTCAACACTATAATTGATAAAGGCGATTTTCTTTTCGAAGGTAGAAACCGGCGTCCGCCCCGCGATCGAATTAATGCTTTAATAAGTTTTGGCAACACCATGACATACACAGCCTGTTTGAGTGAAATATACCGGACTCATCTGGATCCACGAATCTCCTATTTGCATACAACAAACTTCAGGCGATTCAGCTTAAATTTGGATATTGCAGAAATATTTAAACCATTATTAGTCGACCGAATAATATTTTATTTGCTGGCCCGTAACATGCTGCGCTCCACGCATTTTGAAAACAAGATGGGAGGAATCCTGCTAAATGATAAAGGCCGCCAGGTATTTGTGAACGAATGGGAAAAACGGCTGCGTACTACAATTAAGCACCGGGATATAGGCCATGAAGTATCTTATCGGAGATTAATAAGATTGGAATTATATAAACTGGAGAAACACCTGATAGGGGAAAAGCCTTACAAAGCCTTTATTAGCCGTTGGTAGGGAGGCGAATACATGCTGGTAATAATGGTATATGATGTTGAAGTAAAACGAGTTGCCAAAGTATTAAAGACAGGTCGCAAATATCTATACTGGGTACAAAATTCGGTATTGGAAGGCAATATAAATGAAGGCAGTTTTAAAAAACTAAAGGCAGAATTGAGTCGAATCATTGACCACGAATACGATTCAATTATTTTCTATACCTTCCGAACAAGCAAATATTCAGAAAGGGAGATCATGGGAATAGAAAAAGGCGGAGAAAGCCAATTCTTATAGTAAAACTATACCTTGAACAAAAAAGCTTAAATGAAAGGTAAATCAAGGTTAAGGAGATGATTAAACTGGAAATATCCTCCCTGGAATTTACCCTGAGCAGTAATCAGGCTGTGGAGATGGCACCCTTTATAGGTTCAACCATCCGGGGAGTGTTTGGTAACATCCTGAAGGATAGCTGTTGCGTAGAACCGCGCGGGAAATGTTCAGAATGCATGCTCAGGAACCGCTGCGTATATACTTATCTATTTGAAAGCGGGTGGTATTTTTCAAATGGCGAACGACAACAATCAGGTGTACCGCAACCCTATGTATTTGAACCAACTATTTATGATAATGCAGAAATGAATCCGGGTCAGGCAGAAATAAAACTGGGATTGCAGTTATTTGGTAACAGTATAGATTATTTACCGGTCTTTATGCATTGTATAAAGAAAATCAGTCAATGGGGACTGGGGAAAAATCGCATCGCTTATGAACTGGAAAGGGTAGAGGATTTGTTTGGACAAAAGCAGGTGTGGCACAAAGGATCGGCAAGAATGATTAAACGGCCACAGACCAAAACCTGGGATGACTACCGCAAAGAAGCCCAGAGCAAAAACATAATAAAAAGATGCCAGATAGAATTAATTACCCCGTTACGCATGAAAAAGGAAGGACATCTGCAGAGTAATCTGGATTTTACTACAGTTATAAAAGCAATTATCAGGCGTTGGAATTTGTTGAATAAGTATTATGGTACAGGAGAAAAGAATGATAATAGTGAAATAATCAATTCGGCTGCTGCCATTCCCAGTGGAACGCTGAATTTGCACTGGCAGGAAATGGAGCGTTATTCAAGAAGGCAGGATCAGCGTATGATGCTGGGAGGGATGATGGGTATAATGGAATGTTCCGGAGAACTGAACTCATTTCTACCGTGGTTATTATTAGGGGAAGATATACACATAGGTAAAAATGCCAGTTTTGGATTGGGAAAATATAAGTTAACCCTGATGTAATTGAATTAATATTTGTGAAGGATAGCACATAGTACTTTATGTAAAATGACGATAAATAGTAAAAAGAGACGAAAATATATTAAAAAAAATTGTCGTCGACCGCAGGTAGTGTCAAAAATCCTACCCGGCGACGACAGGTAAAAATGTCGACAAAAGCCAACCTATTGCAATTTCATAAATAAGAGATATAATAACCTCAAGACCGGGCCAGTTAAAGGAAGCCCAGTATTTCTTTGTCTGCACGGGTTTGTGCCCCGCTTATAGGGGATTGAAACATGCCACCAACAAAGATGAGCTAGCGAATTTTGAATACGTTTGTGCCCCGCTTATAGGGGATTGAAACTTCTCCCGACTATCCCACAGTTTTGCGCTTTTTGTCGTTTGTGCCCCGCTTATAGGGGATTGAAACCTGCCACCCCTGACCGGGGCGATATGCGGAACCTGGGTTTGTGCCCCGCTTATAGGGGATTGAAACACAGGGTGCCCGGTGCACCTTCACGGGCATTAGGGTTTGTGCCCCGCTTATAGGGGATTGAAACATATAGGTAAGGAGTCATGGCAGGAGTGGCAGGACTGTTTGTGCCCCGCTTATAGGGGATTGAAACTGACAAAGAACATTGAAGAGGCCGGCTGCCCGGTAGTTTGTGCCCCGCTTATAGGGGATTGAAACTTTGATGCGAACAGCATCTACTGGGAAAAAACCGAGGTTTGTGCCCCGCTTATAGGGGATTGAAACTTTGTTTTGATATTATTTTGGCTTAGTTTCGTATTTAGTTTGTGCCCCGCTTATAGGGGATTGAAACTCCCCCTTTAGTAGAGATATGGGCTCACCTCCCTTTGTTTGTGCCCCGCTTATAGGGGATTGAAACTCCTCCCAGGGCACCGGTGACTGTGGCCATTGGGGGTTTGTGCCCCGCTTATAGGGGATTGAAACCCGACTGTCACCGGGTCTGGGTTCTGCGAAGTGACCGTTTGTGCCCCGCTTATAGGGGATTGAAACACACCAACCAGAAAATAGTCCAGAGTGACTACGATGGTTTGTGCCCCGCTTATAGGGGATTGAAACACGAAATGACCAACCTGGTAGTAATAGCTTTCGCGCGTTTGTGCCCCGCTTATAGGGGATTGAAACTATATAACTCCGGCAACTAGCCCCATCGGGCCTGCGGTTTGTGCCCCGCTTATAGGGGATTGAAACATATCAATCACTGTAGGCGAGGATGAAATAGGTAATCGTTTGTGCCCCGCTTATAGGGGATTGAAACTATGCCAAAGGCGGTGAAAAATAAATGGCTGGTTCAAGTTTGTGCCCCGCTTATAGGGGATTGAAACTAGTGTCAAAAAAAGAAATCTGGGAACCGTGTCCCGTTTGTGCCCCGCTTATAGGGGATTGAAACAGGCTAACATCATGCAAGTCTGGACTAACCTCAAGACGTTTGTGCCCCGCTTATAGGGGATTGAAACTCACCCCAGCCGATTGATATTTCGTCAGGAGCGACACGTTTGTGCCCCGCTTATAGGGGATTGAAACAAACGATCACCAGGGCCACTATCTTTTTACTAAACCTGTTTGTGCCCCGCTTATAGGGGATTGAAACATAGTACACCACAAAATACTACTTACACCTGATAAGTTTGTGCCCCGCTTATAGGGGATTGAAACGTTGAGTATATATTAGTAGTGTCGGATTCACCAACGTTTGTGCCCCGCTTATAGGGGATTGAAACCGACTGCTACTATGCGGTCGAAATTTGCCGTATGCGTTTGTGCCCCGCTTATAGGGGATTGAAACCTGGGCTGCTAATACTGTTAGTAATCATAGTACAGGGTTTGTGCCCCGCTTATAGGGGATTGAAACGATTTTTTGACCAGAGTGACAAGGGAGTTCTTATCGGTTTGTGCCCCGCTTATAGGGGATTGAAACATCCCTGAGAAATGTTTTGCCCGTATTCAGCCATTGTTTGTGCCCCGCTTATAGGGGATTGAAACCTAATAAAGGCACTAGGCTTTCCTCCTTCCTAGTTAGTTTGTGCCCCGCTTATAGGGGATTGAAACTCCGGGAGGAATTCAAGCCAGGAGGTGATGCCTAAAGTTTGTGCCCCGCTTATAGGGGATTGAAACTTCTAAACCTGCGCGCTCCGCATCAGCTCCGCTGCCATGTTTGTGCCCCGCTTATAGGGGATTGAAACAGGCTTCCATCTGTGCCGATATGCCGCAGCTCGTGATGTTTGTGCCCCGCTTATAGGGGATTGAAACGCCCCAGGAATTAATTCAATACACTCTTGTTCCAGTTTGTGCCCCGCTTATAGGGGATTGAAACCTTCCTTGTGCGAAACATTGCCAAGCACCTGCTAGGTTTGTGCCCCGCTTATAGGGGATTGAAACCCCTGGCGGGTAACCAGATAGTGAGCTGATGCTTTTGTTTGTGCCCCGCTTATAGGGGATTGAAACTGTTGTGGAGAACTGCAAGGAATTTAAGGATTTAAGGGTTTGTGCCCCGCTTATAGGGGATTGAAACCTGCCATGAGAGGAAGCATGGGAGGCAGGTTGCGCAGTTTGTGCCCCGCTTATAGGGGATTGAAACCCTAGGCACTTGGGCAGTTACACACGACCCATTCCCAGTTTGTGCCCCGCTTATAGGGGATTGAAACATGACCAGATGCAAATTACCATCGACAACCTGCCTAGTTTGTGCCCCGCTTATAGGGGATTGAAACCCGGTTCGGGTACCTCTGGCTCTTCCGGTTCTTCTGGGTTTGTGCCCCGCTTATAGGGGATTGAAACGCACTATCCCAGAGAAGTGGTCCGATATCGTATACCGTTTGTGCCCCGCTTATAGGGGATTGAAACTCAGGAATGGGTAAACGTAGGCATGGGCCTAAAGGAAGTTTGTGCCCCGCTTATAGGGGATTGAAACTCTTTGACTGATCCCGCTTGGTGGCTACTGCATAGATGTTTGTGCCCCGCTTATAGGGGATTGAAACTACACTGCTACACCAGCCGCTACCAAACCGGCTATGGCCGTTTGTGCCCCGCTTATAGGGGATTGAAACGTAGCCTGTCCATGTTACAAATACACCGGGCCAGTTGTTTGTGCCCCGCTTATAGGGGATTGAAACACCAGTCAAACACCCTGCAAAAAGAATCAGCAAGAGGTTTGTGCCCCGCTTATAGGGGATTGAAACTTGTAATCAAGTCAAGTACGGCTGTCAAGTCTCTATAGTTTGTGCCCCGCTTATAGGGGATTGAAACAATTGTTGGTTGTCCTTGCATTACCTGCTGCAACATCGTTTGTGCCCCGCTTATAGGGGATTGAAACCCGGTTTATATCCGGGGTTCGCATGGCACAACCTCGGTTTGTGCCCCGCTTATAGGGGATTGAAACTAATAAAACCGGGGAGTTTCATGGGGTATCACCTGCCGTTTGTGCCCCGCTTATAGGGGATTGAAACCTCCTAGCCTGCCCTGGGTATTGGCCGCTAGTATCTCGTTTGTGCCCCGCTTATAGGGGATTGAAACTGTTAAGATGGGTGCCACAATGGGAGTCGAATTTACGTTTGTGCCCCGCTTATAGGGGATTGAAACAAGTAGATAAGTATTTGTGTTTTACATTGCAGTCATCGTTTGTGCCCCGCTTATAGGGGATTGAAACTTATCTGGCTGGTAGCGTTGGTAATTTTGTTCTCGGTTTGTGCCCCGCTTATAGGGGATTGAAACACGGTTTCGCCAGTCGGCAATTTAACCTCGTCAAGTTTGTGCCCCGCTTATAGGGGATTGAAACAAAACAAAATATAAAATAGGAAGGAATTGATAACATGAGTTTGTGCCCCGCTTATAGGGGATTGAAACACCATTGTATAGCCATAATGCCAAGGAAAAATCTTTTTAGTTTGTGCCCCGCTTATAGGGGATTGAAACGCGACTCCATTTTTCAAGTTCACCCTCGAAATTTAGTTTGTGCCCCGCTTATAGGGGATTGAAACATGAAAGACACGAAAGACATTCCCCCGGAAAAGTTAGGTTTGTGCCCCGCTTATAGGGGATTGAAACATACAAGTAGCTGTGGTCATCATTTAAGCACTTCCCTGTTTGTGCCCCGCTTATAGGGGATTGAAACTAGGAATATCTCTTCTGCCTTCTCTGCGTTTTCAGCGTTTGTGCCCCGCTTATAGGGGATTGAAACTTTCTTGTAATTATCCGCTTTGGCTTTGTATTCTTCGTTTGTGCCCCGCTTATAGGGGATTGAAACGTGTTTAGGTTTTAGGTTTTAGGTTTTTAAGGTTTGTTTGTGCCCCGCTTATAGGGGATTGAAACTCTGTGCAGGGAAAATGGTTTTACCCAGTACTCCCCGTTTGTGCCCCGCTTATAGGGGATTGAAACTCATTGAATATCTTATCTTCCGGGTGGGAATATCCCGTTTGTGCCCCGCTTATAGGGGATTGAAACTTAGCCAGCGTTAAAGCTCGACTGATAACCTATTTCCGGTTTGTGCCCCGCTTATAGGGGATTGAAACGCAAAAAACGCAATTTGCGCATTTTTTCATCATTTTGTTTGTGCCCCGCTTATAGGGGATTGAAACTATAAATCCCCGTGCCTTCAAGCTGCAGAAGCTATCGTTTGTGCCCCGCTTATAGGGGATTGAAACTAATGAAACTATCTAATATTCCAGTTAATCCCTTCTAGTTTGTGCCCCGCTTATAGGGGATTGAAACGTGAGTTGGAGGAGGGATGGTGGTTGGTATGGTGAGTTTGTGCCCCGCTTATAGGGGATTGAAACTTATATAAGGCAACCTTTTCTGTTTCTAAAGTTGAGTTTGTGCCCCGCTTATAGGGGATTGAAACACTTTTAATGCCCTTGCTCCGGGCAGGTTATGCCTCCGTTTGTGCCCCGCTTATAGGGGATTGAAACTCGCATGATCCCATACTCTTTGACTGTTACCGCCTGGTTTGTGCCCCGCTTATAGGGGATTGAAACTATTGTGCTGACCATGCGCCACCTCTTACGCCGGGAAGTTTGTGCCCCGCTTATAGGGGATTGAAACACAGAAAGACTGCCCTTTGTTAGGCAGTCCTTGCTACGTTTGTGCCCCGCTTATAGGGGATTGAAACATCATAATCTCCATGCCGGATTCTCCTGTCTCCTGTGTTTGTGCCCCGCTTATAGGGGATTGAAACAAAGATGAGGCTGCGGCAAGTAGATGTAAAAATCTAGTTTGTGCCCCGCTTATAGGGGATTGAAACAGATTTTACCCTTATACCTGCCAGATTCTCAGTCCTGTTTGTGCCCCGCTTATAGGGGATTGAAACCTTTAGTTACCAATCCTCTATCAGATTTAACAAAAGTTTGTGCCCCGCTTATAGGGGATTGAAACATATAATTTTACTTCATACATGTTGGCAAAATTATGTTTGTGCCCCGCTTATAGGGGATTGAAACAATGTAGGACTGGTTGGGTTATTGGGTTTTATCCAGTTTGTGCCCCGCTTATAGGGGATTGAAACCACGACACGGGAAGCCGACAGCGAATAACTCCGGGAGTTTGTGCCCCGCTTATAGGGGATTGAAACATATAAAATTTTTATTCCTTTAAACGTGGGACTGGAGTTTGTGCCCCGCTTATAGGGGATTGAAACTTTTCATCCCACCAGGATATTCCTGTATTTTCATCAGTTTGTGCCCCGCTTATAGGGGATTGAAACATTTGTTTATCTCTAGTTTTCATATAATTATTATGGTTTGTGCCCCGCTTATAGGGGATTGAAACTTCCTGAAGGTTTATAGACAATTATACACATAGATGTTTGTGCCCCGCTTATAGGGGATTGAAACACCTTTTACACCCTGCCTTGTCTCCCAGGGCAGGGGTTTGTGCCCCGCTTATAGGGGATTGAAACGTTTTATTGGAGGTGTTTTAATGCAACTTGATCCAGGTTTGTGCCCCGCTTATAGGGGATTGAAACTCCCCCCCTTCCAGTATCCAGAGTAGGGCTTCGGCGGTTTGTGCCCCGCTTATAGGGGATTGAAACTCCTCTATATTCCGGGTGCTGGCTAAGAAAATGAGCCGTTTGTGCCCCGCTTATAGGGGATTGAAACTATGGTATGATGGGAAATGGATCGGGAAATGGATCGGTTTGTGCCCCGCTTATAGGGGATTGAAACTAAGAGTAGTCGTTAATTGCGCCATGATTGGCATTATGTTTGTGCCCCGCTTATAGGGGATTGAAACACAGATAGTGAAAAAATTCAATATATCGAAAAAACAGTTTGTGCCCCGCTTATAGGGGATTGAAACAAACTATTGTTATTTCTATCATTTAATTCCTCCTTGTTTGTGCCCCGCTTATAGGGGATTGAAACAAACTTGAGAAGGAAATTGAACTGGCTGAATATAACCTGTTTGTGCCCCGCTTATAGGGGATTGAAACTTCATAATCATAGCATATAATTTCCATTGTCTTCCGTTTGTGCCCCGCTTATAGGGGATTGAAACGAAATAATGGGCAATAGGCTTAAAAAATGTGTCCTGTTTGTGCCCCGCTTATAGGGGATTGAAACCGGTTTTCTTGTTCTGTTTGTCTCCTGCTGCGGTCAGTTTGTGCCCCGCTTATAGGGGATTGAAACCATGAGGGGAAATGGCAGGGGAAATGGGTAGGAAAGTTTGTGCCCCGCTTATAGGGGATTGAAACTATTGCATTGGGTGAATTGGATCGGGAAATGGTAGGGGTTTGTGCCCCGCTTATAGGGGATTGAAACACGATACCGGGCAGACCTATAACCAAAAAAAACAGCCAGTTTGTGCCCCGCTTATAGGGGATTGAAACATTTGTTCTATAGTTTGGCAGTCCTGGAAATAGTTGTTTGTGCCCCGCTTATAGGGGATTGAAACTCTTCTTTTTTAACTCCTGTTACCCAAAGCCAAGTTCCGTTTGTGCCCCGCTTATAGGGGATTGAAACATCCCTTTATGTATAGCACTCAGGAGGGATTTTTTGTTTGTGCCCCGCTTATAGGGGATTGAAACTTGCTTGGGTGAATGGGGAGTACTGGGTAAAACCAGTTTGTGCCCCGCTTATAGGGGATTGAAACACAGAACGGCTACCTTTAATGCCGCCGACGATTCGGTTTGTGCCCCGCTTATAGGGGATTGAAACAACAAAATCTCTGTTTTACAGTAGTTGTCTATAACCTCGTTTGTGCCCCGCTTATAGGGGATTGAAACTTTCGAGGAGGTGACAGCGAAATGGCAGGACAGAACGTTTGTGCCCCGCTTATAGGGGATTGAAACCCACGGAAGCTGTAAGTAATGTTTCGTTTTATGTTGACTAAGTTTAATAAAATTCTTTCCCCAGTCAATGTTTGACATACCCAAGGTTCTTATGTTATAGGAGCGTAGTCCATAAACGCATGCAAGCATCATCATTAGATAAAACATTTTCCCTGATTTGGAAGTCCTGTCAACAGCACCTAAGACTTTCCGTATCTCTTCCGCCGTGTAGAAGGATTCCAGGCGTTCATGCTTATTCGTATGCAGGTTTGTCAGTAACGGCATTAGATCGTATTTCAGCAGCCTTGATATACAGGGACATGTGAAATAGTTACGCAACGTATAAAGGATATTAGACTTGCCGACAGATGAATACCTGACCTTAACCAACGAGAAGTTCGGATGTGCCGGATATCTCAGTTTAATGGAATGTTATTCTGTGAAGTAATGTGTAAACTCTGGAACCGCCGTATACCCAACGGTAAGAACGGTGGTGGTGTGCTGCGAAAGCTGCACCAAAGATGGAGGTAGGCCCTCCGGCAGGGACTGGTCAGGCAGACCTGTCAAACAACCTTCTGCTGCTATAGTCAAAAGCTATGGTAGTGAGCGACGAAGGAAAAGTCCATACAAAATGGGCATGTGGGTTCTATGAAGATGAACGCAAGTGAACCGCTGACGAGGTGTCGATAGCGTAAAGTGATGTCAAAACCTATCGTCCATCACCCGATAGGGATAAAAGCAGAGGTAAATCCTGAATCCGTCTGCTTGGCATCCGGCATAAAGGCGGCATGAGCATAGAACAGGCTTTGGTGTGGAACGCAGGAACCTGGGCACTGATGAGAATCGAAAAGGACCAAGCTACAGAAAGGCAAGACCGAAAGTAGAGATGCAGTGTAGAGGGGCGGAGATGCTCGTAGTAGTGATGAAATTTCTGTAATGGAAATGGAGCAAAGGGGCATTGCCATTCAGCTGATACATAGGTCAACTGTGAAAACAGGAGCAACATATGGAAAACAGCAAACCATACAAGATTCCAAAACAAACTGTAATGGCCGCTTACAAAAAGGTGAAAGCGAACAAAGGCAGTGCAGGTGTTGACGGGAAAGATTTCGTGAAATACGAAGAAAACCTCAAAGACAACCTATACAGACTGTGGAACCGGATGAGTTCCGGAAGTTATTTCCCCAAGCCAGTCAAGGCAGTAGAAATTCCAAAGAAAGATAGAGGAACCAGAAGACTGGGGATTCCCACCATTGACGACAGAATCGCACAGATGACAGTAAAGCTGGCAATTGAGCCTATGCTGGAGCCGCTCTTCCATGAAGATTCCTATGGCTACAGACCCAACAAGTCTGCAACAGATGCCGTAGGAGTAGCAAGGCAGAGATGCTGGAAATACGATTATGTCATAGATTTGGATATCAAAGGATTGTTTGATAACATCGACCATGAACTTCTGATGAGGGCAATGCGGAAACACGTGAAAGAACGGTGGATTCTCCTGTATATTGAGAGATGGCTTAAAGCGCCATTTCAGACGGAAGCAGGAGAGATAATTCCCAGAACAGCCGGAACCCCATAAGGCGGAGTCATCAGCCCGATACTAGCCAATCTGTTCATGCACTATGCTTTTGACCTATGGATGGCAAGAAACCACAGAAACAACCCGTTTGAACGATATGCGGATGATACAGTGGTGCATTGCCGTACAAAACAGGAAGCAAAACAACTGCTAGCGCACATTGATGAGAGATTACATGATTGCAAACTGGAATTGCACCCGACTAAAACAAAAATAGTTTACTGCCAAGACAAGGATAGGAGGAAAGAATACTCTGTTACAGAGTTTGATTTTCTCGGATATACCTTTCGTAAAGTGCGGATAAAAGACCGTCTGGGCAGACTGCAAATGAATTTCATAGCATCAGTGAGCAAGAAGTCAGAACAGGCGTTAAAGGACAAGGTGAAAGCCTTGGAAATACACAAAAGAACAGGCAGCAAGATGGAAGTGATAGCCGAGATGCTAAATCCTATCCTGCGAGGGTGGATGAACTATTTTGGCAAATTCAATCGTAGCGCAATGAAACGTGCGCTGGACTGTATGCAAAGGCGTCTGATTAAGTGGGCGATGTGCAAGTACAAGAAATTTCGTGGGCACCGGCGCAGAGCCGAAGAGTGGCTAAAACAAGTAAAAGAAAGAGAACCCAACATGTTTGCGCATTGGGCTCTCCGTGGAAGCTTTTGTATGAGTGAATGATAAGAGCCGTATGAATCGAGAGGTTCACGTACGGTTCTGTGAGAGCCTGCAGGTGAAACTCCTGTGGGCTACTCGACTGGGAGGTCGGCTACTCAATTAAGGGAGTAGCCTCCTACCCGATTTTAAACGGGTTTTGCCATTTACCAACAAAATCGCTAACAAGTTAGAACCAAATGTAGCCAAATATCTGCTATTCTAAGCAGCAGAATAATGTTAACACCGGTGGTCTTTGCGGTTTTTATTTTTTGTTCGAAATTTAGGAGGAAATGTTACCCAAGGTGGGGAAAAATAAGGGATTCTGGCTTTATTACCGGCGATTGGAGCGCGGTAAATTTGAATGGCCGGCAGCGGACAGCCAAGTAGTCAGCATTAGCTATCGGGAATTTGGCTGACTGCTGGATTGTCCCTAAAAAAAAGCAAGCCCATCCTCAGGTGAAAATCCATATATAGTGATTATCCATGGTGGTTTATATCATCAGTGTTACCTGGTGGTGGTATAAGTTTAGTGGGAGGTTAAACCAATCGAATATTTCCAGAATCATCTGAAATGAGATGGTATTTATAATTCTTCGATGTACGTCGCTATTTATCCTGCTAGTTTTAAGGGTTTTTGCAGTGGAACTACTATTGGTTACCGAAAACTTTTTTCGGGGAGGTGGATATAAAAGGTAAGTAGACCAAACTAAGTGCCCTGGCCAAAGTACAGTATCCTGTGAAGAATAATGGAAATAATGTGCAAATCGTAAAAACGTCTGTTGATTGAGAAGGGTTTTATATAGTCGTGGTAATATAGCAAAATAGTATAGGAGGAAGACAAATGAGGAAGCAGCTAAGGTCAAAAAACCTGCTTATTTTTTTGGTTGCAATTATCGTAATATTAATACAAGTTCAGCCAGTTCGGGGACAAGAAGATAATTCATTGCTTGCAGCAGAAATATCTATGCCGTATACCATTAATCATTATTTAGGTAACATTGCCACTCAATTATATAGTGACACATATTATGTAGGATACTACACTTTTGAAGGGAAAGCCGGTCAGTTGGTTAGAATCACAGCTTCATCCAGTGAACTGGGTGACTGGCGGCTTGACTTAGTTTATCCCAACGGCTATTCTGCCGGTATTGATGGTTACAACTATAAACAACCCGCTAAAGAAGCCCTGCTGGAAAAAACCTTGAATGAAACCGGGACTTACACCGTTCGTTTCCTTAGTATAGCGCAAACCTATAATGGTGTTACCTGGCCCCGGGCCGGTCATTATACTTTGAAAAGCAACCTTGAACTAACCCCGACAACAGAGACCGCCTATCAAAACAACAATCCTACCATACATACCATTAACCATTATTTAGGTAACATTGCCACTCAACTATATGGTGACGTATATTATGTAGGCTACTACACCTTTGAAGGGGAAGCCGGTCAGTTGTTTAGAATCACAGCTTCATCCGGTGAACTGGGGGACTGGAGGCTTGACTTAATTTATCCCAACGGCAACTATACCTATACTGATGGTTACAACTATAAACAACCCGCTAAAGAAGCCCTGCTGGAAAAAACCTTGAATGAAACCGGGACTTATACCGTTCGTTTCTTTAGTAGACAGCAAACCTATAATGGTGTTACTTGGCCCCGAGCCGGTCATTATACTTTGAAAAGCAACCTTGAACTAACCCCGACAACAGAGACTGCCTACCAAAACAGCAATCCTACCATACATACCATTAATCATTATTTAGGTAACATTGCCACTCAACTATATGGTGACGCATATTATGTAGGCTACTACACCTTTGAAGGGGAAGCCGGTCAGTTGTTTAGAAGCATAGCTTCATCCAGTGAACTGGGGGATTGGAGGCTTGACTTAATTTATCCCAACGGCAGCTATACCTATACTGATGGTTACAACTATAAACAACCCGTTAAAGAAGCCCTGCTGGAAAAAACCTTGAATGAAACCGGGACTTATACCATTCGTTTCTTTAGTAGACCGCGAACCTATAATGGTGTTACTTGGCCTGAAGCCGGTCATTATACCTTGGAAAGCAACCTTGAACTAACCCCGACGAGTGAGACCGCCTATCAAAACAGCAGCCCGACCTTATATTACGATAATAAAACCTTGGATTCGGCGTGTTCTCCAAGTAAAAAATATGGGAATGGCTTTATGTACAAATACTCACTGCCTATCGAAAAGGGTAGATTGATACGAATAAAATTGACTTCCGGTGATATCGGATTGTGGACTTTAAGATTAGTATATCCAAATGGAAACTACAGAGATGACGAGGGATATATCTATAAGAACCCCAAAAAGGATTCATTGATACAAATAAGCGCGCCTGAGACGGGAATATATACATTGGAAGTTCACTCCCAAACTATCAAATACAACAGTCAGGAATGGCCTAACATCGGGAATTATTATCTGAGCAGCAATCTGTCCTGGAACAATGAGCAGGGTGAGACCTTAGCAGGAAAACCAGACCCTACCGGTGCCGAAAGCAGTGGGCCGACAATATTAACTGCCGAGGTTATAAGTGCTTACCAAATTAAACTATCCTGGCCCGCCCAAAGCGGAGTAACAGGTTATAACATCTATAGAGCTGACAGTAGTGGAAAATATGAATGGGTAGGGGCTATTGTTGGGACAACCAATTATTTTAATGATAATTACAGGCTTTCCGAGTTGACAACTTATACATATAAAGTATGCCCTGTGGTTGACGGAGTTGAGGGACAGGCTATGACAGTTACTGCAACTACAAAAAGCAGTACTAATTCACCGCCCAGAGCTCCAAGTAACTTCGAAGCGATTGCTTTTGGAAAAACTGAGGTTCAATTGTCATGGGATAACGTTTCAGGAGCGACATCATATAATATTTATCGTTCTAACACCGCTAGTGGCAATTATGAAAAAATAGGTGATTCTATTTCTACATCTTATAAAGATACTGGTTTAACTTCTGGAACTACTTATTGGTATAAGATTACTGCAAGTAACAACAATGGAGAAAGTGGATATTCCTACATAGAATCAGTAACTTTAGGAAATACGGTGGATGATAACTTGGAACCGGGTCAGACAGTATCGGTAAACAAAGTTTGGACAGTAAGATTTAACAAGGATATTGACCCAACCAGCGCTAACGATAATAATATTTATGTCTTAGCTTCTACAGGTCAGAGGGTGAAGGTAAATATTGCCCCAACTGAGAATAAACAGATTATAACGGTGGGACCGAATGGTAGTTGGGAGGCAATGATGTCTTATACGCTTTGTTTAACTAATGATCTGAAATCAGCTGACGGCGTTTTCTTAAACAAGCCAGTAGAATTTAAGTTCACAACCCAAAAACCCGAAGGGCAGGAAACCCCTTCCTCATATACTGTTTCGATTCCAAAAACCACTTTTAACGGGGGAACCGTGCAGATAACATCTAACTTCCCTGTTAGCTGTAAGCATGTTTACTATTATTTGCTGGATAGTAAGCGGAAAGAATACGGAATCGAAGTTAGTACAACATCTCAGGCATGGCCTGTAAATTTTGATAGCTCGCGGTATCCAAATGGTGAATACACCCTGTATGCTGCAGCCCGTGATGCAAACAACCAGTTGCTATACAGTCAGCCAGTCCAAGGGATTACCATTAATTGTTCAGTGAATTTGACCTTTACAATGGACAACCCGGTGTACAAAGACCGCAACCCGGTCATTACCCCCGGACTCTCTTTTTCCGCTGGATCAAGCAGTAACTATGACTTTGAAATTTTCGTTAACGGGAATGGCAAGGGAAAAAACCAACTGACCTGGAATGTAAGTGGAACAAGCCCGGGAGCTCACATCATCACTCTGAAGGCCACTCATAAGAAAAATGGGAACATTATCACGTCCCAACCCCAAACCATCACGGTCCATGCGGTGCCGACGGTTGACTTTTCGGTTCCAGCTTCCATAATCCAGGGGGATCTGGCAGGTATAACACCAATTATCAGGGTGGGGGGAACAGATGATTCACCCGCCAACTATGTAAGCGTGCTTTATGTCGATGGAAAAGAGATTGCTCGTGGTAAAGGCAATGCGGAGATTAAGTGGAATACTGCCGGCTATACCCTGGGGCAGCACCAATTAAAGGTCACAATTATTCACTCCAAGGGGGTGCGGAGTTTTTCTTCTGAGGAAAAGACGGTTGAGATTAAAGCTTCCGGATTAATTAGTCTTAAGCTAACCAAAAATGCGACCACAATCAAAGTAGGTAGTTCTGATCCTCTTGGCGCTATATATGCCCCCCCAGCTCCATCTCCATGGCCTAATTTAAAATGGTCATCTACAGATTTCAGAGTAGCCTATCCTGAACCATCTGGCATCGTCAGGGCCGTATCAGAAGGGACTGCTAACATTGTAGTGCAAACAACTGATGGACAATTCAGTGATAGCTGCAAGGTTACGGTTATCCCATCAGATCCATCTCCAGTTGTTCGAAGAATACTTATAGTCGGGAATTTCGATTATCCTGCTACAGATAAAGATATTGAAGGACCGGAAAATGATGTTGATCGAATGCAGCAAGTGGTTCAAAATAATAATTTTGCAAATGAAAGATTTAGTGTTACAAGAGTTTTAAGGAATGCTGGAGCCCAGGCCATATTGGACGCCATTAGGACCAGCTTTAGTGAAGCAGACGATAACGATGTTTCTTACTTCTTCTATTCAGGGCATGGTGGTAACCTAATAAATACGACTACTTACGGGATTACTTGTGTAGACGAGGTACTAATTTCCTGGGATTTACTAGAGGAAACTCTAAGTTGCATACCAGGAACTAAAGTAGTAATGCTTTCAAGTTGTTATTCAGGAGGCTTTATTAATAGGGTAAATTTACTTAATTTAGGCAATAAATATAAGATATTAACTGCTTGTAAGGATAATGAGGTATCATTACAGAGACATTTTATCACTGTAGATCATCCAATGACTATTTTTGCGAAATACCTTTGTGAAGGATGTGGTTTTGAGACAAAGACCGGATCAAACAAATTTAAAGCCGATACCGATGACAGTGGTACAGTTACCCTGGAAGAAGCCTATAACTATATAAAACAAGGATATGACTGGGAATGGTGGTGGAACCCAGTATTTCCACTTTCAACATTTCATGTACAACGGTATCCCGAGGCAAATAATACGGTAATATTTGGTCAAGCATCTAACTAAACAGGAATAGAAACTAATAGGAGTTTACCTTCACACGGTAGAAGTCGTGGGTTCGAAACCCTCCGCGCCCACCATAAGAAGATAGTAATAGCGGGGCTTTTTAGGCCCCGCTTGCTTATACAGCGCATCATAAATGACGAAGCCGGGACCAGCTCGGCTCGCAAGGCCGCCAAAGAATGCGGGTTCTAATCCCACGCCTCGTTGTAGGGGTGTGTTGAAACTGCTCCGCAGTTTCTTCTGATGCTTAAAACGAAATTGCGATTATTGATATTAATATATAAACACTTATACTTTAATAAACTGTGTATGGGAGCATATTATGCGATTTTATCTTGATAACTGCAGCTTTAACCGTCCTTTTGAATACTCTCAACTAGGTAATCTGTCCCTGTAATTGCCCAGAAAAAACTTAAAGGGAGGTGAAGAACCTGGTTTCTTGGCAGTATCATAGAAAAAAATGATATGTTTTAGGAATCAGGGATCAAAATGTCTACTATTAGATTCAAAGTATTTTGCTTGGTACTGTTTTTTACACTCTTTATCTCAACTAGCACATTAGCTGCCTCAACCGAATACAAAACTTTTTTACGGGAATACAACATCGAGATTAACAAGGAATGGACGATTAAATTTAACAAGCCTCTGGCTCAAGAACCACTAAATATGGGTCAGATTAAAGAAATTAAAGTCATTAAGAACAGTGACGGACAAACCGTGCCCAATCCGGCACCCGAGATTCAGCCTGATGGGGCATCCGTCAAGTTGAAACCACCTACGGGCGGCTACGAATACAATACCGCATACACCTTGGTTGTTGAAGGAGTAAAATCACAACAAGGGAAAGTACTGGCACAGCCGGTGAAGAAGGAGTTTGTTACCGCAGCATCACCGCAATCAACCCTGTCTCCGGAAAACACATCCGTTACCACGGACAGTGGTATCACTGTATCACTTGGTGACTATGTACTGGAAAAAGAGACCGAACTTGTCGTAACACCGAAACAGACGGAGGAGAATGTTGAAACAGGCTATAAAATTGAGCCCTATGATATCAATCTTGGGGACATGACCCAGCTTGACGACTTCATTACCATACGCATCCCCTACGATGACAGCTATTGTGAGGCCGGGCAGGATGCAAGCCGTTGTGTCGGTGCAAAATACTATAATGAGACAACTGGCCGATGGGAAGATGTACTGTATGAGGTGGACGCAGCAAAGAAAGAACTGGTTATCTACACAGACCACCTTTCCCGCTATGGCGTGTTTCATGTTAAGAATGAGGGTCTGCGTTATGCTTATATATCTGATGTTTATGCAGATCTTTTGAAAGTAGACACCGAGACCGCCACTAACGCACTGTCAGAGTATGTGGCTAAAGGCGGTGCCGACGGAGAAATCGCTGTTGGCCTTGCTGCATCCCTTGTGTCCGATGTCTTTGATTTGTCCGGAAGTCTTTCCTCCGGCTTAGATATAGTAACAAACCCTATAACCTTAGCTTCTCTTGGCGATCCCGTGTTCGACACCGCACTAGCAGATAAGGCATATAAGAAACTGGGCAACCTGGGCAAAGCCGTTGCCGTGGTTAAAATAGGCAGCACCATGCTCAAAAGCGATGCTTCAAAGGCGGATATACTTAATCTGTATAAGGATGTTGCCACTTTTGCTCTGGGCTTTTCTGAAAGTGCCGCTTTGGGCTTGGCGATGTCCGGCATATGGGTGTTCGACTATACGATAAGTACCATGTTTGAGCAGGGCATGGAGATCAAGATGGAAAACATCGGGATGGTTTATAAGCATTTTAACGATGATTTCAGAAGCGGCCCTTACCAGGCGCGGACGCTTAAAGACTGGCGGCAGGTGCTCATTAAGATCGTAGAGGATAATCCGAACGACGAAGCCGCGATCAAGGCAGCCATCGAAGCAGAAGTTGATCGCTATGCTCGTGTATTTTGGGACATTGGTGCCGATACACAGGCAGAAGTTGCCTCCGAACTGGGTATTATACGTATGAGCTATCCCACCAGTGCGGAAATCGAGGCCTTAGTAGCGGACTACAAGGCCAATCTATATAATCGCCTTTACCCTGTTTCCACATCGGTGCGAAATTATATGCAGCAAAAGGCACATGCGGAATATGTCAAAAGCTTAAATGATATGCGGGCATTTTATAACCAATACATTGATTTTACGATTGTTGAAGATGTTGCCAAAGGCGCACAGCCGAAATATGCTGGCTATGTAGTGCGTTTTGAGCCGCTTTCGGATGCGGCGGTTAAAAAGAACTGGACGGGGATCCTTAATAAGGACGGCGCAATTTCCACTCGCTTTACGATGCTAGGCTTTATTCAGGCAGGTTGTCCAAATACGATAGCGCTCTATGCACCCGGCGATAAGCCCGGTGAGGATGAACCGAAACTTCGGATAGGCTTTACTTTGAAAGCACCGCAAACTGAGGTGAGGCTCGGCGGACCTGACGGCAACCTTACCTTCGTGAATGGCAGTGAAAGCAAAATTGTCGATTGGGCTATGGCTACGGCGCTGAAGCAAATCGGCAGCATAGAGCTTAAGCCGGATGGTAGCTTTTCGGCATCGGTGGCATTTGCCGATGATGGGCGGCAGGCTGTAAATAGATCAAACAAAATCCAGGTTAATAATTTTGAACTCTCAGGCACTTTTGATGACTTTCTAGGCACCGGCACGGCTACCGTTAGTTTCAACTCGTTTTACTTCAGAAAGGATATAAGTCCTCTTCAACCGGCTAATCCGGATGATGTGAAGGAATATGTGACCACGTATGAATATACGGATGCGGTTACTGGAGATTTGAATCTTCGTAAAGAAGATCATGTCGTCATCATGTCGGGACAGCTCGGTCATGAACGCGTAGGCTTTTCAAAGCTTCAGTTTCACGAAATCAACCTGGGGAAAGAGTATTGGGGCGACAATCCTACAATAACTGATAAATCAGGAAAGTATAGCACAAATGTATCTTATAACTTTACGTTAAATAACTAGCAAAGGACGACACAGAGGAGGGCATAAGGGGACGATTCTTCTGTGTCCTTCTGAATCCTCCCACCTGAAGTAGAGCAGCCGGGAGATCCCAAGCGGATATAGCGGGGGTACAAGCCCCCGCTAGTTTTATGTTTTTGCCTGATTTGGAACCGCCGTATACCGACCGGTACGTACGGTGCTGTGGGAGAACGGCTACCCAATTAATGGGTAGCCGTCTACCCGATTGTCCCCTCATCCCTCCTATTTTACTACTTTGATAGTACAGATGGCAAGCTTGCCGCCATACATAACCGCTATCTTAACTTTGCCCGGATTGTAGCCGGTTACAGTACCATCCTGGGTAACGGTGGCGATTATGTCCGAAGGATTGTAATTGTCTGCCTTCAAGTTATTGTATGCAGCCCAAAGGCTGTCAGTAAGATCCGAAGCATCGATGTTCGTTTTTACGGTTCGCCATTTATTCTGATTGTCCTTCATTGAATAATGTACGTTGGCCAGGGCGCTTAGTTTGGTCGTTTGTCCTACTTTGACGGTTTTGGTGCCTTCGATTCGCAACCCCGGTAGGATTACCCACCTGTTCTTGACCTGGTAATTCACATTATTCTTTTCATCCTGGTATTCAGTCAGTGTGTTCCTACTTACGAAACCCTGTTTTAGTTCCTCTACGGTGTCGGAAATCGCGCCCATGATCTGAGTTTCAGTGGGAAAGCTGCACAGCTTGAACCTGCCGATTTCTTTTGCTATATCTTGCAAATAGTCATTGGTTGCGCTGGCAGGCACCTTGTCCTCAAGATTCAATACCTTAAGGGTTTGTCTGAACATGTGTGGGCTATTGCGTGCAGTATTTAACATCGTTGGATTATCGATGGCCTTGGCCAGCGGGAGATCATCTGTAAAGTTGGTTTTGTGAATGAAATGTTCGATAAACTTGTTTTGGTCACAAATTTTTAATATGTTATTGGTGAAAATACAGAAGTCCCTCAGGGTCAGTACCCCTCCAACCAGTTGGATCACTATTGGCAATGACTGGAGTTTATGACCAGCGAGACTGTCAGTGCCTGCTATAGTGAATTTCATCCTGATGTTGTTTTGTAGTACTTTGCCATCGCTTGAACCAATGCCTTTTTTGATAAAGAGGTAGTAGCATTGACCTGCCTTGTATCCACCAGCGGGTGGTTCGAGCAATACTGTGTTGTCAGTATCTCCTCTGCTTATATTAACGGTAACCGGTTGGTTATTTTGCTCTTTCACCACAATGGTATCCGGGTTAACGGTGCTTGTATCGACCGCATGGCTGAATTCTATTTTCCAGGTTCTGTTTATAGGTATGTCGGTTCTTTCCTCCCAAGAAGTGTAGGGCTCGGTGAATTCTTCATGGTTTACTTCTACGGTATCCTGTAAAAGGGTCAAAGGAGTCAGGTCGGATATAGGGTTGGCGGTCAGGTCCAGTTTAGTTAGATTAGCTAACTGTTCAATTTGACTGATACCCCCGACCTGGTTGCCAGAGATGTTGATTTCCTGTAATGAAGGTATCTTGACTAGAGAACTGATGCTGGTGATGTTATTATTATACAGGCTCACTTTCTCGAGGTTAGACAGGGTTTCCAGCGGTGTGGTATCGACTATGGTATTGTTCGATGCATCGATGGTTTTTAAATTCGGCAGCTGGTTGACGAAGGTGATATCGGGCAGCTCATTATTGGATATGTCCAGGTTCTCCAAGTTCTTAAGACCGGCCAGTATTGCTCCAATATTAGTGCTTTGGTTGCTAGAAACGCTGCAGAGGGCAACTTGGGCGGGGTTTGAATCTCTGATGCCGGCCATAAACAAATCGGTTAAGCCGATCAGGTTGCGCAGTGGCTCCAACACACCCACCCCATCATTGTAAGAAAAATCAAGATAGCGCAAGTCGGTAAGGTTGGCCAATGCCTGAATATCGGTTAGCTGGTTGTACGAAAAATCCAGGCCCTGCAAATTGCTGAGTTTAGTCAAGGGGCCCAGGTCAGTTATAGCATTATTGGAAATATCCAAGTACTGCAGGTTGCGGAGTGACTGCAATGGAGTAAGATCTGTTATGCCATTCCCGGCCAAGTATAGCGTTTGTAGGCTGGTAAAGTGTTGTATCCCTTCCAGGGAAGTTAGGCCTTTGAAGTTTAATGCCAGTTCTGTAATATTTTCTATGTCAGTATTTAGAATGTCTTCAGTCGGTTTGTCGAGTGTTTCTCTGATCGCCGCTTCCAGGTTGGAGTCGGGGAAAGTGATAGTATTGTTTGGTGTTGTACCTAAAACCACCTTACGGATGCAGTTGCTATGACTATCTGCTATGTACAAATTACCGCTGCTATCACACGCCACCCCAACAGCATTACATAATCCGGCAGCTTCTGCAGGTCCTCCGTCTCCGGAATACTTCCAGCTTCCATTTCCGGCTACCGTGGTGATTATCCCCGAAGGGTCTACTTTACGGATACGCTTGTTATTCATATCTGCAATGTACATATTACCATTGTTGTCAAAAGTAACTCCATAAGGAACCCATATTTGAGCAGAGGTTGCGGGGCTCCCATCCCCGGCATATCCACCAGTACCATTTCCAGCTACAGTGCTTATCTTCCCGGTATTGTCTACCTTGCGTATGCGATTGTTATCTTTATCTACAATGTACAAATTACCATTTCTATCACATGCTACCCCAACAGGATCCTTTAATTGGGCGGAGGTGGCGGGCCCGCCATCTCCTGAATACCCCGCAGTGCCATTTCCAGCTACGGTGCTTATTATACCGGAAGTATCCACCTTTCGTATGCGGTGATTGCCGCGATCTGCAATATACAAATTCCCGCTACCATCACATGCTACCCCAAAAGGATAATTCAGTCTGGCTGAAGTTGCGAGGCCTCCATCTCCTTCATACGTAGCCCACCCTTGTGTAACAATTCCAGCTACAACGCTTATCTTCCCGGAGCTGTCCACCTTGCGTATGCAGTTACTGTTACTTTCTGCAATATACAAATTCCCACTACTGTCACATGCTACTCCTATAGGATCGTATAATCCGGCAGCGGTTGCGGGTCCCCCATCTCCTTCAAACCAGTGGGTACCATTTCCAGCTACGGTGCTTATCTTCCCGGATGTGTCGACCTTACGTATACGCTGGTTGTCACCGTCTACAATGTACAAATTGCCAGCACCATCACATACCACTCCCCTGGGGGTATTTAATTGGGCAGAGGTGGCGGGCCCGCCATCTCCTGAATACCCCGCAGTGCCATTTCCAGCTACGGTGCTTATTATTACCCCCGGATCAGTGATAATAGTATCACCCGTCTTGGTACGGACCGGTGCTGAAAAACTCCCCTCACCTATGGCCGTTACCGGCTTTACCTTGTACCAATAGCCAGTAGATAGAGGCAAATTGCTATCCGTGTAGGAAGAGGATGTTGTAGCATCTATTTTCTGGTAGTTAATTCCGAAAAAGCGGGAGGTACGATAAATGCTGTAACTCTGCGCTCCGGGAAAGGCTGACCAGCTTAAACTGATTTGGTTGCCGCATGCCTTTGCCTTAAGTCCCGAAACCGTACCGGAGGAGATTTGAAGGTAAGCGTCCGCATTTATAGTTTGTCCTTGGATAACTGCTACTTCATCGGCCAGGTTAGAACCAGGCTTATTGTTATACCACTGTTCCAAATAATCAGTGCCGTATTGGGCATTGTGTTCTGCCGGATCAAAGTGTATTTTGTAATTCTCCGCCGGAAGTTGGTTTATAATATATTCTCCGCTTGTATTTGTATAATTCCTCCCATATGTACTGCCTTCATATACTTCACATACCATTATTCCGGTTAACGCTTTGCCGTTTGGATCGTATACTTTGCCCGAAATAAAACCGGCGTTCTCTAATTGAGTGTTAATGGATAACGACTGCCCGTCGCTAAGTGTAATCGGACTCGATAAACTCGTGGAACTATATGGAGAACGCTGGTAAGCATATGTTGTTCCATTTTTTTGATTATATGAAGTCGGACTGAACAACATTCTGTATGAACCAGAGCTAAGGCCGCCAAAAGAATACTGGCCATTTGTATCAGTATTGGCGGTTGAAATACGTTCATAGTTTTTGTATAACAGCACTAATATTCCAGGAAGTGGAGTACCGCCCTGACCAGTAACAACACCGGATATTGAGGCAGTATTTATCGTTGCAGCAAAGGCATTAGGTACTGATGTCATTAATAATGATACAGCCAATACGATTGAAATTAATAATTTTGAATTGTGACAAAAACTCTTTTTCATAATAAAATATCCCCTATTCCCTTTGTCTTGTATTTACTGATATTTTCAACGGCTGTGGATAATACTTTGCTATCACCTCCCGACTTAAACTAAGTTATTGTTAATACAATGATATTACCAACTTCCTTATAAATCTATTAATTTCGTGCTAATACGACACAAGGGGCTAGGCACTAAACTAAGGATTACGAATAGGCCAGTATTCCGTCTGGATAGATATGGTGGGATTAATGGAAAATACCATCAAGCCTAAAACTGGAGGGATTATCTGCACGCCTCATATCGTGTTAAATAATAGGCCCAGTACTTCATTGTCGGCACGGGTTTGTGACCCGCTTATAGTGGTGTTAATGCTACCCTAAAATTAGGCCAGATGCTGGAGAAAAAATAGGCCACCTTAATATTCCAATCTTGTATGATTAATGTTGCTGAAGCATTATCGTACGGGAGGAAAGGAAATGAGGGTAGAATACCTGCGTAATTCTAACCGCAATATGGAAATGCTAATGAAATATGCTGCACTATGCGTATCTTGGGAATAATTCTGTGACCCCAGCAGCCGATCAGTTAGCATTTTATAATAGCCGTGTGGCCCCAGGAAATATACTGGAACTCCAATAATAAGCGCATCCGCCCCTCTAATTTTTTCAATTACAAAATTGAAATCGTCTCGGATTGGACAAGCGTTATCAGGTTGTAGACAGCGATAACAGGCCTTGCATGGTTTTATCTCCAGGTCAGTTAGGCGAATCAGTTCTCGTTTGCATTCCTCCGGGATATTATCCATGGATTGGCCTTCATTTGCTCATTTAAAAAACTCTTTATTTCCTCAAAGACGGCCGTTATATTTTCTAATGTATCCGGGGTATGGCCGCTATCAGGCAGATAGAGTGCCTGGGGCGTATTCCCTGCTTCTGTGAGCTCTTTAATGGCCCTTATATTCTGACTGGGATATACAGCATCATCTTGGCCGGCATAGATAATTAAAATAGGGGATTTGAGTTTATCGGCATAGCTTGATGGAGACAATAGTTGGGCCAGCTCGGTACCAGGTTCAGGTGCAGAACATCTATGATAATCTGGAACAGGATCATCTTCTATTAATTCAAGCCCCAAATCCGTCCAGTCCCATACGCCCATCAGAGAAATGACCGCTTTGTAGGTATCTGGATGAACGGCTGCTTGATAAAAGGAGATATATCCTCCGTAGGAGTGTCCCATAATTCCAATGCATTCAGGATCTGCAATGCCGCTATTTATAGCCCAATTAACACTTTCGAAAACATCTTGTTGGGCCAGTGGCATATTTTTACTGGCTGAATCGCTGTATTCGTTGCCATATCCGATGGAAAATCGAAAATCAACAGACAATACCCCTATGTCGAGGTTTGAAACCAACAAGGCATATTCGTTTGGGGTCCACACATATCTGGCCTGAGGTCCGCCATGGACATTTACTATTAATGGTAGATTGCGTGGACTTTTACCAGGTGGCAAGGTCAGATATCCAAATACGGTTTGACCATCACTTGCTTTGAAAGATACTGGATAGGTATGTCCAACATCCTTTACCGGTATATCCGACGCTAAAAGAAGGGTATCCTTCCTGCTTTCAACATTATACAGCCTGTAACTGCCATAATCACGGTCATCCCGGTGCAGCAAAACCAAATAGTCAAAGTCCGGACTAATAGCTACCGGGAAATGGTTTTCTCCTAAATCTGCCCGAACATGATCCATGATAGTGGCCATTTCCTCCCTTAAGCATACCAAGCGGGTTTTATCATCAACATATATAGCAGTTAAGAGTTCACCTGTCTCCGGATTTTTCAAGCTAAAAACAGGAATGCCCGCCAGCACCGAGACCAGTTCTACGGCTGCATCGGCATGAGGATTATGGTAGATCAATTCTTTGCTCATGGTTTCTGGGTCAACTTGATAGAGGCTGGCATAATTATCATAGAAATTGGTTTTCACAATCAGTTTTGTATTATCTGCGCTAAAGCCGATAATTTCATAATCCCGGGTTAAAGACAAGTCAAACTCTATCAAACGCTTCCACGGCTTTTCCGGGCTCTCCCGGTAAAGAATATATTTATCAGTAACATAATTTCTGCGTGGGGCAACCTCAATGGAGACAGCTCGTAAAACCTGGGAATTATCATAGATATTTATTGCGCTTTCGCCACCCTGGGCAGGGTACTCCTCTTTGGGAGAACCGTTACTCGGAATCCGATCAGACTTGCTTGCGTCTGATACATTTATAGCTTTCAGCTCTCCTCTTACTGTATACCATAGAACCTGACCGTCATCAGAAAACATAAATTGCGGATAGGTATAAGTGGAGTTTGAAATATAGTAATTTATCAAATTCAACTGTTCCGCCGGCTTTTCCGCCTCAAGTCTTTCATACCAGGCATTACGCGCGTTGACCATCATCTGAAGAGCAGTTTTTGTAGTGATTTTAATGTTTTCTTCCTGTAGGGTTTTATCATTCTCAGAAATAATGCCATATTCTTTTGCCAGTTGTAGCAAATCAGCGTCTGGGGGGATGGGGACATAAGTCATTCGCAAAAGCGAATAAAGAATATCATCCCGATAAACTTCTCCCCGGAGTTCATCTTTTATGAAGCCCTGTTTTTTGGCAATATAACCAGGGTCTTCTCCCTGCTCAAATGTAATATAAGGAATGGCCATCTTAAGAAAGCTTTCCATATCTATAAATGAGTCTGGGGTTTGTTTACCACCCCCACCACTGCTTCCAGAAGCTGTGGCAGCTGCGGTTTGTTCTGTCTGGGCCAGGGCCTGGCCAAGTTTATAGGTCAGAAGGTGACTGCCGGGGTCAGCCCCCGGTTCTTGGCTCCCACTACCGGGTTCGATTGCTTCCTGCTGGCCCTGCATCTCAGCGGCGCGCTCTCCTAACCAACTGCGCTGCTGAGTCCAGTCGCGGGCTTCAGACGGGCTCATGAGGTGGGGAAGCGATGGCGGTCTGCCGTCACTACTGCTCACGGAACTTTGTCCGGGGGACAGGTTCCGGGTTACACCGCCGCTGGTTAAGCTTCCTTCTCCCTGCAGCAGGCTCATGCCACTACTGCTGTTGCTCGAATAGTTGCTCCAGAAGCTACCGTTGATAGCGACTTCTCCCCAGGGCATAGCTACTTTTATCTTGTTTTTTTTCTTTTTCGCGCTTTTATACCAGGGCTGGGGGCTTGATTGGGCTGCCGCCAGGTTGGAGTGATTATCCCGGCTGACTAATTTGCTGAATTTATTATCGGCTATGGTTTCTTCGTCAGTATCTTTATTGCTGGCGGTATACTTACTGGCCAGGGCACCAAATACTTGGCCGCTGCTCAGTTCTATTTCCAACTGGTCTACTGCCGTTCCGGGTTTTCCACCTTTTACTATGTAGGCGCGGCCGCTGGCAGTTTTAATTATAAGCTGACTGTTAGGCTTCAATAGTATACCGCTTCCGTCGGGATAGTTTATTTCGGCTTCTCCATCATTGGCGGTTATTAAAGTATCTCCTGCTCTTACCGTAGTAGTTGTGTTTATGGGTTGAGTTTTTTCACTGCCATCTCTTTTATGTTTCACGCTTCCGGTTTTTATTATTAAGTGTCCTATGAGTTCCTGCCGGTTCAAGTCGGGGGCTTTGGTTAAGAGGAGGCTCAAGGACCGGGTCAGGTCTCCCCGGTTAAATGCCTGGTCGGGTTTAAAGGTGTTGTTTTCGGTATCTATCATGCCTGCTGCCAGGGCAGTGGCTATAGCGGCTGCCGCCCAATGGTTGGGGTCTACATCCTGTAATTGGGGTAATTCGGCCTCAGTTAGGCTCTGCTCGCTTAAACGCAAAAGAAGGCTTATCCCTTGAGCCCTGGTCAGGATTTCATCGGGATGAAAGCTGCCATCCGGAAAACCAGCTATGTATTTTGCTGCTGCTGCGGAATTAATATAATTTGCTGCCCAGTGGGATGAGTCTATATCACTAAAGCTGCTGTTGCCAGGGTTAGCTTTTTGCCCTGACAGCTTGCTTACTAATACTGCTGCTTGAGCTCGGGTTAAACCCTCACTTGGATGAAAACTGCCATCGGGGAAGCCGCTGATAATGCCCCGTTTGGCCATATAGTTTATATATACAAGATTGGCATCACTACTGCTAACATCATAGAATGCTGTGACGATTGCCTCTTGCTGCGGAGCAGCTGCAGCAATTCCGGTTAATATCAACAGGAGCAAGAAAGTAAAACTGCAGATAAAAATGTTCTTCAGTGATCTTGGCATTATACATATCCTTTCTAAATGTGATATTTGCATCTATATCCGAACAATTCCTGTGATAAACTTTATTCTTTCCTTAAAGAGATAATCCTGCTACGAAGATTATAATTTATTAGGATAAACAAACAATCCTACCTATGCTGCTGGGGGTTGCTGCAATCATAAAACGAGGTTGATAGCTATTACCTTGTTCCCAGCCAATACTCAAGCGAAAATAGTTTGGCGGCGTAAGCCGCCTTTTTTTATGAGTAGAATACGGGAATGGGAAATAGAGTTATTTCAAGTTGTGGTATGATTTATCCATTGACCCTTTTATAATCCGGGGTATTATAGATAGGGGATTATAATTTTTTCTATGGATAATAAAAACTGACTCTACTGCAAAAACCCTTTTTCTTGCATAAGGGTTGCATAAATATACAAAGCCTGATTCGGAACGACACGGGGGTCGTTCTCTACACACCCGTTGGTCGCTTTTAAGGTAGCTGAGCGGTATATTTATGCACGCTAATGCATATTTATAACTTTTTGCAGTGACATCAAAACTTAATCTGATTTACGGCATTTTTGGTAAATTTGACAATAGAGATTTAAAGGGGGTTGCTATAGTGTTTAGTAAAATGAAGAACAAGTCAAGCCTATGGGCCATTATAGTGCTGGCAGTGCTGGCTTGCGCACTATTGGTGCTGCCGGCAATGGCAGAAGGTGATGGCGATGGTAGCGGCGGAGGCAAGGGTGTCCCGCTGGGACTGACCTCATCTAATCCTGCGGATGGTCAGAAGGATGTTCCTGTAAAGGGAGACATACAACTTACTTTTAATAAGAATGTAATATTTTTAGGGATAAGGGATGCCAATAAAACCTGTTTTTCACTGTCTGCTGCTGATGGCAGCCAGGTGCCGATTGAAGTGATAATGGCTGATGACCAGCTGGAATTCGAAAAAAGAAGGGATATTGCGCTGCGACCATTAGAAGAACTTAAGCCGGGAACGGCCTATGTGGTAAGGATATCACCTCAGTTGCAGGCGAAAAATGGTAGCAGTTTGGGTCATGAGGTTACGGTTAATTTCGTTACCGCAGGAAAGGCTGCTGCTGTCGAAAAGCCGGTTAGCGAACCGGTAGTTGAAAAAAATCCTGCTGAGGTTAAAAAACCAGTAACAAATCTGCCAGACAATGAGGTAAAAAAACCAGCTGCCAATCTGACAGATAATGCTTCTGGAGTAAGCTCTGGAGATAGCCAGGCAGTGACAGAAGCGGCGGGGGAGACTGAGAATAAAGCAGCAGCAGAAAATAACAGCAAGACGGGAAGCGAGGATAATAAAGAGGTAAAAAGTGAAGAGTCGAGGACAGTAAAGGAGCCAACAGCATCCGCAGAAAAAGCGCCGCTTAAGGAAGCGGAGGAAGCTGAACAGAGTCCTTTTCCAGTTTATGCAGTTATAGCCGGAGTAGTATTGGTAGCAGGAGTGGGATATATCTTTCTTAGAAAAGGAAAGATGAAATAGAGAAGCGGAATAGAAGAAGGGAACATAATGAAGATGTTAATGAAATATAATACTAAAGCTATTTTGCGTAGCTTATTGACCGTATTCCTACTGTTGAGCCTGCTGCTATCCAGTGCTTGCAGTAAAGAGGAAAACAGGGAAACAGCACCCTCTGCAAATACCAGGACGATTACGGATTGTATAGGGCGAGAAGTAAAAGTCCCGGCCCAGATAAGCCGGGTCGCCTGTCTCTGCCCGGAATCAGCATACACTATGGCCATGTTTGGCCAGGGGGATAAAATGGTGGCGGTGGTAGGTGGGGTTAAGAGAGATCTTATCCTTACGGAAATGTATCCCGGGATAAAAGACTTGCCAGTACCAAAGAGCAGTGCAGTAATAAATATTGAGGAATTGGTAAAAACTGACCCCGATGTAGTTTTTGTTAAGAAAGATAGCTTCAGCAGCGAAGCCGAGGTTCAGAAGCTAAATAAAAGCAAGCTTTCCTTTCTGGTAGTAGATTTTAACAGTATGAAAGAACAACAGTACGCGATAGAAATGATGGGCTTGGTATTAGGTGCAGATGATAAAGCCCAAAAATACAATAACTATTATCAAAATTGCGTTGAGCGTGTGCAAAAACGGGTAGAGCTTATTCCCCAGGGGGAAAGGGTAAAGGTTTACCACGCTATTAACGAAGCTACCCGTACGGATATAAAAGGGAGTCTTTCGGCGGACTGGCTTGAGGCGGCTGGAGCTGACAATGTTTCGATCAATAAGGATTTAAAGACCTTGGAGGGAAAGTATTTCGCCAGCCTGGAACAGATTTTATTATGGAATCCTGAGGTAATATTGGTAAATGAAACGGGAGTAGCCAATTATATCTTGACCAATAATCAATGGGCACCCTTGCAAGCGGTGAAAAACAAGAAGGTCTGGCAGTTACCCAATGGTATATCCCGCTGGGGTCATCCCTCTTCGCCCGAAACCCCCCTGGCAATTTTGTGGACGGCCCAGACCTTATATCCGGAAAAGTTTCTTGACCTGGATATGGCGGCAGAAACCAGATCATTTTATAAGGATTTCTTCGGGCTGGAACTATCGGAGGAAGTAGTTGACAGAATTATTGCCGGGGAAGGGATGCGTATAGCTCGCCCCCAGTAAAATATGGGGTGAGATATAGCGTCAGATTAGGCCTGGTCATAAAAACGGCAGGGTGATGCTCACACCTGGCCCTGGAAGACAGGGAGGAATTACTTAAGTGGAAATATATGTTGCTATAGACGACACGGACAGCCTGGAATTCGGGGCTACCGGTCAATCTGCCAATGAACTGCGCAGGCTCATTGAAGACAAGGGCTGGGGGAAAAGCGAAGCGGTAACCCGGCATCAATTATTATTGCATCCGGATATACCATATACATCCCATAATAGCTCCATGTGTTTTAAGGCAGTAATTGGGGGCCACAATTTGGATGAATTCATCACTTCTGCGGCCAAATTTCTCCGGGAGACCAGTGCAGCAGGCTCAGATCCGGGATTGTGCGTGGCTGTGAAAGAACGGATAAAAAACCTGGAAGAACTGTTGAGCTTTGGACACAAGGCCAAAGTCGAAGTATTGAGCAAGGCAGAAGCCTATAAGACGGCGGAAAACTGTGGCCTTCATCTTTCTGAACACGGAGGCACCGGACTGGGCATAATCGGGGCCTTAGCCGGTATTGGATTGCGGATAACCGGAAATGATGGAAGATTCCAGGGGAGAGTTCAGTTGGGGAATAGTGGCGAAACAATTGCTGTAGGGGAAATCATTGCGCAAACAGAAATAGATGAAGTACAATCGATGGACGGGCAGGCACTGGCTAACGATGAAACAATGGTAATAGGTGAGAAGATTAAAACCGTTCTGCTTGAGGGTAAAAGGATACTCCTGGTTTATCGTGAGGGAGGAGCCTGGCATAGCTGTAATAATAAACAACTGAAGAATTATTAGATTAGAAACAAGCATTTTAACCGGAGGTTGCCGCTTATGAAAATATTTGCAGCTATTGATGACTCTCGCCAGCTTGATGGAGGTAAAGCGGGAGAAACCGCTTCTTTATTAGGTAAATTCATAGAAGAAAATGGCTGGGGCAAATGCAGCATTCCCAGCCGGCACCGGCTTTACCCTCATCCTGATACCGCTTGTAAAAAACATAATACTGCTCGCAGTTTTTCGGCAGACATTGACGAGCAATACCTGAAAGATTTTATTGATTATGCCTGCAAACTGGTAAGATCAACTGGCACCCCTGATTCAAATGCCGGATTGGTGGTGGCTATCCCGGAGCTGATGGAAAATCTTGATGAGCTGATCGAATATGCCTACCGGGTTAAAGAAGGATTGGTAAGCCAGGATGAAGCACTCAAATTCAAGAATAAGCCAGGCCTATATCTATTCGAATTAAATGGTAGTGGACGAGGAATAATCGGGGCGCTGGCTGCAGCAGGACTTCGCATCACCGGAAATGATGGGCAGTTTCGGGGAAAATTGCAAATAGGTACGGGGGAAGACTATATAGCCTCAGTAAAGGAAATTATAGATAAAAGCTATGTAGAACAAGTTAAAAATATGGATTTTGAAAATATCAGCGATAGTGAATATGTTCGCATGGGGGAAAAAGTAAAAGTAGTCTTGCTGGATAACAAATACACCTTAATGGTGTTTCCTACCGGAATTGAACACCCGAAGTGGCAGACCAGCACCACCCACATGTTGCGGGTATTCTAACGGTTGCCTGCAAATAGCACCTCCCCTCCATAGCCGTACTAACCACCCATGGCTCAGGGGCCACAACCACCAATGAAAAGTGAGCGACCGCAGGGAGCAAAATTACATCAGTTTGCAAAAGGTTTTGACCAACTCGGGGTCGAATTGAGTGCCGGCACATTTTCTTATTTCGCTGCGGGCTTCGGCAATACTCATGGCTTTTTTATAAGGACGACCCGAAGTCATAACATCAAAGGCATCAATTATGGCCAGGATGCGAGAGATAAGGGGTATTTCTTCTGCTTTTAAGCCCAGGGGGTAACCCTTGCCATCCCAGCGTTCATGATGGGCCAGGATGGCTCCGGCGATGGGTGCGAGTTCGGGTAGGGTTAAAGCAATGCGATAACCGGTTTCGGGATGCTTCTTTACTATTTCCCATTCATTGGGGGAAAGCGGGGCAGGCTTATCCAGGATTTCATTGGGTATGGCTATATTACCCACATCATGCAAGACGGCCAGAAGCCTGAGATCGTCTAACTCGCTTTCGGGCAAGCCCAGCCTGCTACCTAATTGCTCTGCCAGCTCTTTTACATTCTGGCAATGTTCTTTCGTTTCGTGGCTTTTGGCCCAGAGGGTCTGCTGTAAGGAAAGTAGGAAGGAACTGCGGGCACTCTTGCTCTCCAGTAATTTATTGCGGTACATCTTATCTTCTGCTTCCTTAATGATAGCCTGTACATCCTGCAGGCTGTCATTTTTGCTGGCAGTACCCAGGGAGATACTTATGGGAATGGGAAAATCGCTGCTGCTTCGGGATTTCTCTTGAATTCGCTCGCATATTCTTTCCGCGCAATGGGGTTTGGTTTTAGGCAGCAGTATTATAAACTCGTCCCCCCCCCAGCGAGCTATTATATCCTCTTTGCGACAGGAATTTCTAAGTATTTCCGCGGCCTTTCGCAATAGCCGGTCGCCACTTTCGTGTCCCAGGGCGTCGTTGATTAGCTTCAAACCGTTGACATCGCCTATAATCAGGCTCAGGGGCAATTGCCTTTCTGTATCGAGCCGGCTTAATTCTTCTTCGAAAAAGGCCCGGTTATAAAGCCCGGTCAGCTTATCATTAAAGCTCAAATACTTGACTTGCGCTTCGGCTTTTTTGCGCTCGGTGATGTCCATGAAGGAAACTACGGAGTCGCTGGTTCCAGGAATCAAATCTACCGTTATGAAGATATCTTTGATTTTCTGCTCTTTGTCCAGCAGTTTAAATTCATAGTGGGAGGGAGCAAGCCCCGGGTCGATTCTCCGTTGTTGATGATATCTTTTCATTCGTTCCCGGTCGTCCGGGTGTACGAAAATAGGCCATTTCGTTTTATTTTCAATCTCTTCTTTGCTATAACCGGAAAGCACTTCAAACTCACTGTTAACCAGGGATGTCATTAAATCTTTATCAAAAATCATCATGGCCGTTCCCGTGGTTTCAAAAATGGTTCGATAAAGCACTTCGGACTGGCGAAGAGCCTCCTCAAAGTGCTTGCGTTCGCTGATATCAAAGAGGGACCCGATAAGGGCCGGTTGTCCTTCATATTGAATAGGGTTGGCATATATCTCCACCCAGAACTCTTTACCGCTTCGGGTTAGAAGCTTCATTTCATACTTTTCAAATAGGTTTTCCCCTTTTTGCCAGGCCAGGGCTTTACTTTTAACCGGATCGCGGAAATCAGGATGAATAAAATCCCAAAAATCCATATAATAGTATTCTTCCTCATCATATTCCGTTAGGGGGGAAAATCGGGCATTTACATAACGCAAGCGGTTGTTTTGCAGGACAAATATCAAGGCGGGAGATGATTCGGCCAGCCCGCGAAAACGGGCTTCGCTGTCCCGCAATGCCTCCAGGGTTTGGCGGAAATCACTTATATCATGAAAAGACTCGATAGCTCCGGCTTTGGCACCGGTAAAATCATAGAGCGGGGAGGCGGAAATACGTACAAAAATACCCTCCTTCCCTATTTTAGGGCAAAAGGCTTCCGCCGTCAGGGTTTCTTCCTTTTTAATCAGGCAATCATATTGCCTGGGAAGGGTAATATCAGGGTTTAGAATCAGATCAATTAGGACAGGTCTGCGTTCACCGTAAAAGGGAAGGCTGTAGGCATAATTCCCTTTTACGGCAATGTCTTCTGCTTTAACACCAGTTAAATCCTCCATGGCTCGATTCCAGGAAATTACTTTCCCCTGTTTATCTACCACAAAGGTGGCATCAGGCAGCAAATTTATTATGTTTCTAAATTGTTGCCTGGAATCCTGCAGGGTTTTTTCTAGCTCCTGGTACTGGGCCTGTTCCCACAGCAAGGCTTGGCAGTATTCCCTGGCCTGAGCCAATTCTTCTTGCAATTGCTTAATCTCATTTGGCAAAGCTGTCGATGGTTTATCTTTATTTCCCATACGTAACCCCCGTTTTACTTCTTTAAGGATGATTGGTTTTTGATAGAATATTGCACCGGGATGGGGTTTTTAATAGAAGCTTGGCGATGAAAAGCAATGATGAAAAGTAATGATGAAAAGTAATGATAAATGCTATTATAATATTACAAAAAGGCTAAGCGCTGTATTTGTAATAGAACCATCCGGGAAAAACAGGACAAATTGCCCATTATTTTATCTGATAATTGTCTTATTCCACGAAAAACGAGCTCTTTCCTGCAAAAATAAAAAAATATAATTAGTTGATGTAACTGCCTGCTTTCACCTTCGCCAACGCTCGTTTTGTATATTCATGCAACCCTTATGCAACAAATAGGGTTGCATGCAGTGGAGTCAATTAGTTTAAGTTATGTTTTGTGGAAGGGCCTTGCTTAAAAAATCTCCAACTCCGCAATGCCTCATCCTTACGAGTTTAATTTCTTTCTATCAAAATATTTTTTATAATGCGACTTTTTGGGGGAGGCTTTGCCTAAATATTGGTGATTAAGAGCCCCTCGGCTCTCCTATCCAATTGGCGGGATAACTGTCCATTTCACATCCGCGGAATGGTTATAGGCTACAGGGTATACTTTGCCCATTTTGATAGCCTCAATCAAATCTTTTTCATCTCTTAGTCCGTTCGGGAATACGGTGGCAAACTTGCCCAGTGCCTCCGTGTTATGAGCATCACTGGCTCCAAAAACCGGGATGCCCAGTTCCATGGCCAAATCACGGGCTTTCATATTGTTGGCATGGTCGGTACTGCCATTAAAGGCTTCCACCCCATGAAGGTCTTTATGCTCCCGGATAGAATTGCCCATACCCCGGTTGTTCTGTCTGAACGGATGAGCACTTATTGCTACTCCGTTTGCTTTATTAACCAAATCCAGCAGATAACGGGCCGATACTCTTTCTTCGGGAAGGCGTTCCAGACCAAATACAATCACATCACCTTCCCAAGTAAAAACCTCCGCACCAACAAAGATTGGATAACCCATCTGTTTCCTGTACTCATGCGCCCGGGCCATTATTTCCTGGCTATCATGATCGGTTATGCAGATGCCATCCAGACCAATAATCCTGGCCTGGGCAACGATTTCCTCCAATGTCATCTTACTATCGTCCGAAGTTGGATAGGCGTGAATATGAGTATCAATAATCATTATTATCGTCCTTCCTTCCTTACAGAATAATCCTCCCCATCAAGCAGGGACGGTTTTTGACTTTTAAAAAAATGTAAATGCCGCAATAAAAGCTGGTTTTCTTGTCATGAGACTTTTTAAGCTCCTATTTCAATTCTGGGACAAGGGAGATGTCCTCATTCCCCATCTGTCCCAACTGATGGGAGATGGTCACATTGACGCGATCACCCTGCATGAAGTTATTGTTTTCTTTGCCCACGACAACTACCTCCAGGGTGGTATTTTCAGCTGAAATGATGTATTCGGTATGCTGACCCATGAAGACAATAGATGATATGGTATAATCGCCTTGAGCATTTTTTGCCATTTTAATATCTTCCGGTCGAACCATAATAGTCTCCCCTACCCGGGTTAAAATGTTCGATTTTCCTATAAAACCGGCCACATAATCACTTATAGGGTAGAAATATATCTCCCGCGGGGTTCCAATCTGGATGGCATATCCTTTATCCATTACGACTATTCTATCCGAAAGACTTAATGCTTCAGATTGGTCGTGTGTTACGAAAATCATCGTAATACCCAATTGCCGCTGCAAACTTTTTAACTCTTCGCGGAGACTATGACGTAAACTGGCATCCAAATTACTTAATGGCTCATCCAATAGCAGTATCCTGGGATTCGTGGCCATCGCCCTGGCCAGAGCCACTCTCTGCTGCTGACCGCCGCTGAGATTGCCAACTTTGCTTTTTTCATATCCCTCCAGGCGAACAATGTTTATATACTCCCGGGCCAGGCTTAATGCCTGTTTCTTTTTTTCTTTTCTATAAAAACGAATTCCATAGGCCACGTTTTCCAGTACATTTAGGTGAGGAAAAAGGGCATAGCTTTGAAACACGGTGGAAACAGGCCGCTTCTCCGGCGGCAAATGAGTAATATCTCTCCCCTTGATCCGGATTTCTCCTCGGTCTGGCTGCAGAAAACCTCCGATAAGATTCAGGGTGGTGGTTTTTCCACAACCTGATGGTCCTAACAGGGTGATGAATTCTCCTTCCGATACTGTTAAATTAAAATCCCTTACGCCATTGTCTTTATCAAATAATTTGGTTATTCCTTTGAGTTCAAGCAACATATGGTTTGCCCCCTTCCCGGCCCAGATATTTTATGGCGGCTAAATTAACCGCTACCGTAACAATAATCAGAACACTGGCTACAACAGCACCTAAACCGTAATGTCCATTAGTTATATCTTTAAACATCAATACACTGGCAACTACATTTCGGGGTGAAACCAGGAAAATAATGGCCCCCACCGTGGTCATACAAGCGGTAAAGGTATTGATAAAACTTAGCAGGAAGGTTGATTTGAGCAGCGGGAAAATAACCGTGGTTAAAATTCTTACCGGCGATGCCCCTAAATCCCGAGCAGCCATTTCCAGGCGCCGGTCGAGATTCTCGAAAGCTGCATTGGCTGCCTTATTACCTACCGAAATATGTCTGAAGGTACAGTTAAGCACCAGAATAGCGGTTGTTCCAGTCAACAACAGGGGATGATTATTAAATCCAACAATATAACCCAAGCCAAAAAAAATCCCTGGTATTATATAGGGCAAAGAAGCGATAAATTCTATAGGTTTCATCAGCGGCAGCTGCCGCCTATGAGTGTAATAGGACAAAAGAATTCCAATAACAGAAGCCAGTATTCCTGCTATAACCGCCATGCTTAAACTGCGGTAAACCGCCGGCAGATAAGCAAATTGGAATGCTTCTATATGCTTCCAGGTAAAGGTCAATTTTCCTGAAACATTTATGGTTACTGCTGACAAAAAGATATTTCCATATTTTAATAGCATGAGGAAAAAAAACAGGCCGGTTATTGTCCCCAGAGCAATCCTGATAAAAAGCGGCAATCTAAAATCCAAGCCTTCTCCTCCCAAAGCTTTTACTCCATCTGCCAGGGAATTGTTTTTCTCCAAATTTTTGCGATAAAAATAGAAGGCAATAATAGCCGGAGGAATCAACAGCACTGACATGGCTGCTGCCTTGCCCAAATCTGCTGCGGAAAAAATCGTCATATAGGCTTCAGTGGCCAGAACCTTGAATTTTCCGCCAATAATAATAGGTGTCCCGAAATCCGCCATATTTATCGTAAACAGCAAAAATAAAACTGACAAGATAGCGGGATAGATAGACGGAAGAATAACCCTATGCAGGGTTTGAAGCGCACTTGCACCAAGGTCTCTGGAGGCCAGAAGCAAGCGTTTGTCAATTGCGTTCAAGGCAGATATCAACATAATTGCAGCCAGAGAAATCAAACCCAGGGTTTGAAGAAGAACAATTCCCTGCCATCCATAAGGATTAACACTTAATCCTAAAAGATTGTAAGTTATAAGCCCCCTCCTGCCAAACAGCATTATAAGTGCCAGAGCTGACACAAAAGGAGGGGAAATCAAGGTAGTCATCAAGAGACGATAAATTAATGCTCCTATCCTTTCTTTTTGCAGGAAGGTATAAAGAGCAATACATAGCGCCAAAAAAGTCCCCAGTACCGAGGATAATGTGGAAACGAAAAGACTGTTCTTGATTAATTTCAAATTCCCCGGACTTAATAAATCCCGGTAATTATCGAGCGAAAAAACACCATGCCGATAAACACTGGTGGAAATAACCATGAAAATAGGATACAGGATAAAGAGGAGCAGACTCCCTACTACCAGAAAAAGCATAATCCTATCGATTAATACATCGAAGGAAAGAGGGCTTTTATTTCCTCTTCCCTTCCATATGATTTTATTTTTCAGTAACGTCATATTCCCTGGACATTGCATGAACGACTTATCCTCTTCCCCTGTACTCCACAATATAATAAACAGCCGGTATCCCCAAAATCAAATCCTGCGGATTTCCTATCCAGACAATAATGGAATCTCCCTGATTATTTTTCGCCAACAAGGTCTTTCCATTTTTCCAGAATTACTTCCCGTTCTTTTCCCATGCGCTCCAGATCAAATTTAACCAGTTTGCTTTTATCCAAACCGCTCATGATTTCAGGCGCATCCACATCACTTCTGGCCATTATTCTGGCATCTGCTTCCCTTAAAATATTTTGTCCGTCATAGGAAAGGTACCAGTCGATAAGAGCCTTGGCAGCATCGAGATTTTCCGTATTTTTAAATATAGCAATAGGTGCCGGTGTCCAAGGAATTAAATCTTGCGGATATACCACCCTGGTTGGTCTGGTTTCTCCCACATTGAAGGTTCCGCCAGTAATGGCTACAACACCAACGGCGAATTCGCCGGCCCCTACCTTTTCAAGAGGTTCCCCGCCGCCTTTGGCATAAAAATCAATATTACTGTCCAATGCTTCGAAATACTTCCAAGCTTTTTCTTCACCCCAGGCTTGAATCAAGCCGCTTACAATAGCGTAGCTGGTACCTGAAATAGCTGGATTGGGCATGCTTATTTCGCCGCGATATTTAGGATCAGCCAGGTCCTCCCAGGTCTTGGGTGCTTCCAGGCCCTTTTCTTTTAGAATATCTTCGTTAACAATAAAACCAGCTGGAACAAGGGCTAAACCTGAAAAATACCCGTCTTTATCCACATATTGCGGATCAATCGCGGAAAGTTCAGGTGATTTATATGCTTCCAGATATCCTAAATCCCTGGCATTAAGATAGCTGTCTACCCCGCCGCCAAACCAAATGTCTGCAGTAGTTTTTCCATCCTCAGCCTGCAGCTTGGCCAAAGCAGAACCGGTTGACATCTCCAGCCACTCTATCTTGATACCGGTGGCTTCTGTAAAGGCATCAAACGACTTGTCTGCTCCCCCATAGGCTACCAATAGCTCCAGGGTTGTTCCGGCAAAGGGTTTTTCATCCGTTTTTCCCTGCTCTGTGGGCTCGGTCTTGCCGCACGCGGTCAGGGCAAGAGCCATTACCAGGATCATTGCCAGTATTAACGGCTTCCAATTTTTCATCATTATATTCCCCTCTCCAATACTTTTTTCTGCAATCTCACCTGTTTCTGTGTACCTGCTGTATTTACAGGTATTAACCGCATCTCATAATTATCACACCCTTTCCTAAGCACAAGCGGGAACGTTCTAGCCTTGCGCATATTTTTAAACTCAACCAGTTTTGTATAAAGAACATAGCCAGAGTAAAGTCATATACTATCCAAAACCCGGAATAAATTCTGGGACAATGAACCTTTCTCCATGTCCCAATCTGCCCCCTAATCCGGGACAATGTGGCCGTCACCAGCTAAATCGATATTAAAACGGATTTTTTCTCCGATGGTGCAATTGATGCCGCTTTTATAGTAATTTCTGATTTCGGCAATGATTTCGTTGCCTGCAAAGTCTATGCTTACCCTGGTTACGGAGCCGATCGTTTCATGCCAGATGACAGTCCCTTCGAAATTGCCCTCTGCGCCAACTTCAACATCTTCCGGCCTGAACAGCAGATAGCGCTTTTGCCTGTTATTTGACTCACCACCCGGACAATTATCTCTGGAACTTGCCCACCTTCCGCATTCCAGCAGCTGAATAATTTCATCGTCTTCATTCAATTCCAAAAGGTTGGCCGTTCCCATAAATTCCGCCACAAATCTGTTCCGGGGGTTCAGATAGACTTCACCGGGCAGGCCTATTTGCTGGATAACACCATCTTTCATTACCACAATTCGGTCTGAAATGGACATGGCTTCTTCTTGATCATGGGTAACGTATATACTGGTAATTCTGTATTCCTGTTGAATCTTGCGTATCATTCGCCGCATTGAAACCCGTAAATTCTGATCCAGATTGCTTAACGGCTCATCAAACAGCAGCATGGCAGGCTCAATAACCAGGGCTCGGGCTAAAGCAACTCGTTGTTGCTGCCCCCCGCTTAACTCACTGATTTTTCGTTGATTTAATCCCGGCAGCTCAACTATATCCAGTATTTCTTCAACCTTTTTTTTAATTAGTGATGGTGCACATTTGTTTATTTTAAGCCCGTAAGCAATATTTTCTGCTACTGTCATATGCGGAAATAAAGCGTAGTTTTGAAAAACCATAGCTGCATTTCTGGCCTGAGGCGGCAGATTGCTTATATCCTTCTCATTGGACAAGATTGACCCCTGATGCAATGGAAGCAGCCCGGCAATTGTTTTCAGCAAAGTTGTTTTGCCACACCCGGAAGGTCCCAGGAGAGCAATCATTTCCCCATCTTCAATAAATAAATTGGCATTATTGACTGCGATTAAATCACCGTATTTCTGAGTTATTTCCTTAAGCTCGATACCCATTGCCGGCCCTCCCTTAAACGTTTGAATATTTCTTCATAATTAAGGAGCAGTTGAAATGCAGCCAGGAAAACAAGTGACAGCAATGAAAGCAATAAGGCCATCATGGCGGCTGCACCGATTTCACTGCTGGTCATTATTTGAAAGATTTGCTGCACCGCTACTTTATTCTTGGGCAATAACAAAAAAACGATTGCCCCCAATGTTGTCATGGTGGAAGTGAAATTTTTCAAAAAGGCGGCATTAAATGCCGGTTTCAGCAGGGGGAACATGATATCGAAAAAGACTCTGCGCTCACTCGCGCCCAGATTAATCGCGGCCAGTTCCAGATTGGGATTTACATGTTCCATCAAAGCGTAGCCTGCTTTCATCCCAATATATATGTAGCGGTAAATACAAATTAAATAAATTATAATGCCGGTACCAAGCAGAATTACCGGTTCAAAGCCGGGTAAAACATATTTGCCGATACCCAGCAGGGGATATCTGAAAGTCACCAGATAACCGATACCCAGCAGTATTCCTGGCGTAGCAGCCGGTAAAGTTACCACCAAATCGAGCTGCCTGGTCAGGGGATAATCCTTCGTTTTTATAATATAAGCCAGCAAAACTCCCAACAAAGAGGAAATAAAACCGACTGTAACCGCCAATTTAACACTATTAACAAATGAAGCCAGGTTTTTGTTTAGAATATTCTCCAAATGCCGCAGGCTAAAGGCATAATTGTAGCCCCAATGTTCGGTAAATGCACCTATAACAATAAATGCATATTGAAAAACCACAAATATAACAAACAGACTGCTTAATCCGATCAGCATGAATTTCACAACCGGTTTCACCTGCTGGTATTCGATCCTTTCAGGAGAAACGTACTGGCTGTAGACCAGATTTTTACCGGAATAATGACGCTGAATAAAAAAAGCGGCAAAACAGGGAATAAAGAGAAAGATGCCGGTAATTGAAGCCATCTGCACATTATACAAGCCGGTAATCTGAATATATAAATCCGAGGCCAGAGTTTGGTAGGCGCCCCCAATAATTATCGGCGTTGCAAAATCCGCCATTGAAGTCAAAAAAACCAGCATGGCTGCTACGGTTATTTCAGGTATCATTAACGGCAAGGTTATAGTCAAAAAAACCTTCTTTTCCGGTGCCCCCAGATTCCTTGCAGCTTCTTCCGGGGAAACATCCGTTTTCCTGATTGCACTGGATATAAGCAAATAAGCCAAAGTAGCCAGTCCGATGGATTGCATGGTTACAATCCCATGGAACCCATAGGGGCTAATCTCCAGGCCCAGGAGTGAATGAGTAATAAGGCCCCTTTTGCCAAATAACATGATAAAGGCCACCGTTCCTACAAAGGGCGGGCTGATCAAGGGCATAAGCACTAATACCTGCATCAGCTTACGGCCCCAGAAATTCACGCGCCATAAAGTAATAGATGCCAGCAGACCGAATGAAGTCGCAATTACCGTTACAAACAAGGCCACCTGCAGGCTATTCTTCATATATTTCCATATCCGTGGTAGTATTTGATTGGACAAATCAGTACCGCTGCCCGATAACAGTCCATAAACAAACACACTTACTATGGGCAATAGTACGAAATAGATGATAGTAAGCGATATCAATATATAAAAAAGCTTGAATATAAAACTTTGCCTGCTTTGCATTATCAAAAATCCTCAATTTACGGCGTTTTTCTAATTCAACCAGATGACTCCACTGCGAAAACCCCTTTTGTTGCATAAGGGTTGCATAAATATACAAAGCGAGCGTTGGCGAAGCATGGTTGCAACGCCCGGCGAAGGCGAGCAGGCGAAAGGGGGCGAGCGACAGGACG
>Ga0334890_1000122_pt1 | contig 143661 bp, 129 predicted proteins | sample GraSluR1_MG_3_FD_207220 | JGI IMG/M metagenome (GOLD analysis project Ga0334890, IMG submission 207220) | Sludge microbial communities from methane-producing bioreactor in Wageningen University, Netherlands - Granular Sludge_31_08-R1 | ecosystem: Engineered > Bioreactor > Anaerobic >... | reverse complement strand
TCTAATTTATAATTTAGGCAACTTCTTATTTAAGTATAATCACTTAAGAAGACATGGGGGATTAGGTTATATCACCCCTTATGAGAAGCTGGAAAAAGTTACCGAGTTATTGAGCTAGTACAACGGTCCCCATGACAATAAAAATATATTATCAGTTTTATTTTACCTATAAAAATAACCCAATTAATGATAAAATAATGTCATTGTGATGTTTTAAATTATTCCATTAATTAACTAAATTCAATATTTTTTCAGATTTATTTATGATAAACTTTATCTATTGATGATAAAATAAATAAGCAAGAAGAGTTAGCTATACGGATACCTTCTCCAATTAGGGATGCAAAAACTTAAAAAGTAAATAGATATAATAAATATAGTTAAACAGAATGAATCAGAGAGATTAATGTACTAACAATAAAATAAATAAAGATTATAAAGAGGTTATTTAATGAAGAACAAAAAACAAAAAGTATCTACAAGATTCACACTTTTAATTGTTGGGATTCTGCTATTTTCATGTATAATTTCTGGTTGTTCTTTGCTGCCACCATTTCCGGAAAAAGCAAAATGGACTGTTATGGTCTATCTTGCTGCTGGTAATGATTTGGAAACAGTGGGAATTCAAGATATTAATGAAATGGAAATGGTTGGCTCAACGAGAGAGGTAAATATTGTAGTGCAAATGGATCGAATTCCCTTTAGTGCTCTTGATAAACTAGGAATGGGATCCTATGACGATAGTAGCAATAATAACTGGACTGGCACCCGTCGTTATTATATTACTCAGGATATGGATCCAATTATAATTAATTCTAAACTTATTCAAGATCTTGGTGAGCAGAATATGGGAGATCCAGAAACCTTAAAGGATTTTGCGCAATGGGCAATTCAAAAATACCCAGCAGAAAGATATATGCTGGTACTCTGGAATCATGGTGGGGGCTTTCGATCAGTTGAAACTTCCCGGGATATCTGCTGGGATTATAATTATGATTTAAACAATAGTATAACAATGCCTCAATTAGAAGAAGCAATGGCTTTTATTAACGATCTATTAGGAAAAAAGTTAGAAATCATAGGTATGGATGCCTGTTATATGGCTATGGTGGAAGTTGCTTATCAAATTAAGGATTATGCCAGTATTATGATTGCCTCCCAAGCTTCCATTCCCGGAGATGGCTGGCAATATGACTGTATACTGGAAGATCTGATTGTATACCCAGAACAAACCACTAAATATTTCGCCACTGAAATTATAAATTGCTATTCTGACCAGTATGATGGTTCAACAAGAAATGTAACTCTTTCAGCAATTGACTTAAATGGTATTGATAGTTTGGCAGGAGACATATCAATTATGGCTCAGGAAATAATGAATGACCATTCTACACCAAAAAATAATTATCGAGATGCCAGAAATGAAACCCAGAATTATACCGGGCTTGGTTTTGAGTATATTGATTTGAAGCACTATGTCTCTCTCTTAGGTGATTATACTCACAATAGCAAGGTCTTAAACGCTGCTTATAATATTAATCAATCACTTCAATCTAGTAACATCATTATCAGCAACACTTATTTCGGTAATAGTGTCCAGAATTCCTATGGACTATCTATCTATTTTCCTTACTATGTGTATGATAGTTATTATAATTACACCAATTTTTCTCAGGATATCTTATGGGATGAAATGTTGTATCATTTAGGATATTAGTAAGGTTTTCAGCTAAAAGTTTTTAGTTTTTGGTTAATCTTTTTGGGCAACAACTCTTACCTATGATTTACATAATACGCACGGCTTATGACACATAACGAAATTGTCATTGCGAGGAGCACAGCATTGAGACAATCTCATCTACCTTTACGCAAGGAGATTTTAACTGAAAACTTTAAACCATTTACACTAAGAATCAAATATTAGCGACCAACTACTGATGACTAAATTAACGCTTTACTAAATACTAAATATCAGACACAAACAACTATAACCAGTAACTTGCTACTTACTAGTTGCTGTCAACAAAAACATATATTTTTTCAAGCAGGTTTATGTTACAATATATTTTGAAAACATAACCAGGAATTAGGTTTTGATGAAATAACATTCTTGTTATGTTTTGAGATATTCAAACCTATTCCTGACAGAACGGCAGAAACTGGGGGAAGACGGGGCATTAATATAAGCAATGAAAAATATAAAATTATATCTAATAATAATAGTAGTTTTGATATTTGGTATATATCTATTTTATAATTTTTATTATAAAACTCCTCCAGAGGAAACAATATCACCTGAAGAAGCTATTAATCAGGTAGAGGATGATATTATAATTCATGAGCCTCCTGTGCGTATTGGTGAGGGACAGGTTTTAGGTATTAAAGATGAAAAGAAAGAATGGTTAATTGAAGCGGATACTATATCTATAGCTGAAGATCGAGAAAGTACCTTATTTGAAAATATCAAGCAGATGACCATATTTAAAGATGAAAAACCGCATTTGAAGATTTTAGCTCAGAAATGCATTGCTAATATGCAGAGCAAGGATATGGAGTTAAATGGAGATGTATTGATTTCTAAAGAGGATGGAGACTCTTTGAGAGGGGAGAAGGTATTCTGGCATTCTGAAGAACAGAGATTATCGAGCAATGAACAGGTAGAATTACAGGTTGATGATAATTATATTATTGCCGGTGGTTTTTCTACCAATATGGAAATGACTCAGTTAGAATTATTCAATAGAGTAACAGTAACCATGAAACTATAATACATAATCAACAAATTAAAAAATAAAAGAGGAAGGAAGGGTATGGTAGTTATATGAGAAAGTTGTTTATTGGATTTTTGGTAATTATATTAACGAGTGTATTAACTGTCTTTATATCTGCTCAGGAACAAACAGAGCAGACAGAAATAGCAATCCAGGAAAATAATCAGCAGGAAGAATCCGTAGTGGAACTTACAGCCGATCAGGTCAACTATGACAAAGAAAATGACTTGATGGTTTTTATTGGTAACGTGGTTATTATCCAGGAAGATACTACTCTCACCTCCGAATTAGCATCATTTAATGTTGATAATAAAATCGGACAGATCTCTGAAAATGTGAAATTAATCCAGGAGGATATAACCATTACCGGTGAGAAACTGGAGGCATTTCTAAATGACAAACGTTATATTTTTGAAAACCAGGTAGAATTAGTACAGGAAAGAGAGGACAACCAGGGAGAACCTGATAATATTACCTGGTTATGCCAGAAATTAGAGATTTTTACCGAAACTAAAAATATGACTGCCACTGGAGAAGTAGTTATAAGCAAAAAAGATTATACTATCAATGCACTGGAAGCAATTTATAATGATGCAGAAGATAAAATTTCTTTAACTGGCGGAGTTAAAATTGAAGAAATTGCCAACAATCGTAGAATATCAGGTGATAGTGCAATCTTCTACATTGATGATGATAAACTGGAAGTGACTGGGAATGTTAGAAGTAGCATTATCCTAGATTAAATAATGTTAAACAATGGGGTCTATAATTGAAAAATAACATTCAACTATAGAATAATCTGATTAACCAGGATAGTTAAATAACTTTCTTTATACAAGAATAAGGACATATGCCCCAGGTGTAGATGGGTGTCTAAATATCTTAAGGGAGCTAAATATAAATGATTGAGGTTTCAAAATTAGAATTTGCTTACCGGCGATCGCTGAAGAAGGCTATCAATGGAATTGATTTTAATATCAATGATGGAGAAATATTTGGCTTCCTGGGGCCAAGTGGCGCCGGTAAAACCACTACACAACGCATCATAGTCGGGCTATTGCACAACTATAGCGGAAGGGTAGAAGTAATGGGATTGGAAAGGAGAAAATGGGGCAGGGACTTCTTTGAAAAAATAGGTGTGGTCTTTGATTTTCCCAATCTCTATGAAAAACTGACTGCATATGAAAACCTTGATCTGTTTGGCTCTTACTATAGCAAGAATATAACAAATAAGGAAGAATTACTGGATAGTGTAGGTCTGCTTCCAGACCGGGATAAACGTGTGGAAAATTATTCCAGGGGCATGAAGATGAGGTTAAATTTTATACGGTCTATCATACACGCTCCGGATCTGCTTTTTTTTGACGAACCAACCTCGGGACTTGACCCGGTTAATGCCAAGATTATCCGTAATATGATTTTGGCATTAAAAAAGCAGGGTAAGACGATTTTCCTGACGACCCATAATATGACTGAAGCAGATTATCTTTGTGATAGAGTTGCTTTTATTATCGAAGGCAAGGTACCTGTTATCGATAGCCCAGCTGAACTAAAACTTAAGCACGGGCGCAAAACGATTGAAATTGTTTACTACCCTGGCAACACCACTGATATCGGCAATATTGATACAGGTAAAGCTGTTGAAAATGTTACTAATATTAGTAACATTTCTAGTAAAGGCAGTGATAATACCGACCCTAAAAACAAGAATTATCTAAAAGCACAATTTCCGTTGAACGATATCGGTAGTAATAAACAATTCCTGGAAATCCTAAGCCGTTATGAGATACGCACAATGCATACCCAGGAAGCAACTCTGGAAGATATTTTTATCAAGCTAACCGGGAGGGAACTGCAATGAGATTACTTAATGCCTTTCGGGCGGATATTCGTTTTCAGATTAAACAGGGATTTTACCTGGTTTATGTCTTACTCACTTTCATCTATATGATTATCCTGGCAAAATTCCCCCCTGAATGGAAAGAATTTGCCGTACCATTGGTTGTTTTTTCAGACCCATCCATGGTTGGATTTTTCTTTATAGGGGCAATTATTATGCTGGAGAAGGTGCAGGGCGTCCTCCAGTATATCATCGTCACACCTTTGCGCTCTATCGAATATTTGTTGGCCAAAGTCCTGTCATTGACCATTCTGGCTATAACTGCCGCTACTATGATTGTCCTGGTTACCTATCATGAACCGCTCAACTGGTTTATATTGATTGTTGGTATAATGCTAAGCTCTTCCTTTTTTGTTTTATATGGCTTTATTGCTGCCGCTGACTGTACAACCATGAACCAGTATTTCATTAAGATGATTCCCTATATGCTCCTGATTGTACTGCCTTGCTTTTCCCTGCTAGGATTTTCTTATTCCTGGATTTTCAATATCTTCCCCAGCGTGGCCGGATTACAATTGGTTTTCGGAGCATTTAATGGAATAGATATAAAAGGCATTCTTGCATTGACGATTTACCTTTTTGTTGTTAATGCTGTCTTGCTTTTTTATGTAAAGAATATTTTTGAAGGCATGGTGACGAAGGGAGAGTAGTAAATGTTAAATCAGACTGCGCTGAAAGTAGATTTGAAACTGATTTTCAGGGAACCGATTTTAATTATCTTCATGATTCTACCTCTCTTTATTATCGGTATCGTCAAATTGCTGGTTATCTACGGAGTGCCTCTGTTGCTCCAGTACACAGGTTTTGATCTTCGGCCTTATTATGGATATGTTCTGGCCATGGCCCTTCTGATGGCACCATTCATGTTAGGAACGGTTTGCGGTTTTCTGATGATCGATGACCGTGATGCACGCATATACGAATTAATGTCGGTTACTCCGTTAGGCTATCTTGGATACATTATCATGCGTTCCCTGATTCCCTTCAGCACAGCCTTTACCTATACTATTATTGGTTATTACTTTATTGACATCTATTATGTTCCCTTAGTTCTGCTTGTTTACATAGCTTTCCTGAACAGCCTGTCCGGAGTACTTATTGGTCTGTTTCTATTTACCTTTGCAGGGGATAAGGTAAAGGGAGTGACTTATTCCAAGGGATTAAGCATGCTAAATGTGCTTGCGGTAGCGGACCTTTTCAGACTACCCTGGTTAAGTGTTGTCGGAGCCCTGACTCCATTTTATTGGGTAGTGAGATTAATCAACACTCCATTTGATATTGCTAACTTAATTCTGGCAGCAATGGTACACCTGGTATGGTTGATTATTATGTTCAGGCTACTCCGTCGCATCTGAGATGAATAATACAGGGATCAGCCTGTTGAGACCTGAACCTTGACTTCTTCGAATATTTTAAGAAATGTTACGAAAAAGTGCGCGGAAAGGAAAGGCGAATGAAAAAATTAATATCAGTTCTAACTAAAATCATTGTGCTTACCGGGGTCTTTTTTGTTGTAGATGCGATTATCGGAATATTTCTACCACCCTCACATGATATGATTGCGCCTTTGAGTGAAAAGGAACAAGCCTTGTTTATGCATGCCGCTCTATCTGCTATATATTTTCATTACTATGAGCGTTTTATTCATTACCCTGACCCCAAGTATACCAAGTATAAAATGGAGATTCATTATGTCTAATAGACTTGTTAAAGATAGAGCAAAGAGTAGTACCTTATTTAAATTTGGCTTAAGTGCCTTGCTGATTATGATTATTGTTTTCCTTATAAATGGATGTGCCCGCTGGCCTGATGGGGGAGGCGGTGAGGAAAATAAATTATTGATTATCAAGGTGGATTTAAATGAAAACGGACAGGTAAATACTGAACTTGGAAAATATTATATTGTTTTTGATACCAGAGAAGAAGCTTCAAAGCCACCATCCTGGGATAGAGAGGAATGGGAAGAAGGGTATCATTATATTATGTTAGATTATATGGGATTCTGTTTTGGAAAGTGGGATAACAGCTGTCAGTATACCAGTATTGGTGTAACAGACGATAACTATTTTCAGGTTAATCTCGATCTTGATTCTTTAGGTAATCCTGAGAAGATTTTTATGAATGTTATAACCACTGATTACAATGATGCGACTTACGATTATATTAACAACTCATCAGATTTAACCATTAACACCAGTTTATCAAACTTTAATAAAATAGTACAAGACTTTCCATTAGATTCAGAAGGTAACCTTGATTTTGATATTGTTAAAGTGACTATTTCCCTTGTTATGTCATAGGACGGTAAATGTATTGTATTATCTCTTATCCCCCGATGGTGATGGTTTCAGTGGGAAAGGCTTTAATGCTAAAATCAACCCATATAGATTTAGTGGATTGACGATAATTAATGCTAATCTCTCTACAGTGTAAATCCCTGACTACACTTATTACGCTATTCCTGATATCAAATTTATCAAAGTAAACAGAACCACTGTAGCTTAGCTTCCATTCATCGCTTAATTTTAGTGACATTCTTGTATCAATTCGTTTATTCCATTGCTTTTTATTTAAGTCATAATAGGTGCTTAAATAAATATTGTGGTCTCCCTTTGGTTTCCATTGTAATCTTGCTCCAAGGCTACCGAAGGATTCACTTACAAAATTATAATTAGTAGAGAGGTTAATTTGTAAATCATCTCTTGGCTTTAAAACTATACTGGCACTGGCAGATTCAGTCAGAGGACTTAATACATCAAAATTAAAAGGAGTTGGTCCTTCAGACATATAATAATTGTAAGAAAAATTTCCATAAAACTCTGGTTGATAACCTACCTTCAAATCTAACTTCCCGCCTACCATATAACGTGCTTCCCCAGTTAAATAGACATCTTGTCTATAAATACCAGAGGCAGTTAAACTGATATTATCAGTAATTTTAAAGGGCCTATTGACGTTTATTATATATTCTCCCCTCACATTTTCTTGATCTGTAGCACTTTCATAATACCTACCGAGTGATGCATTAATGCTGTATTTGATGCCAGTTTCCCATAATTCGGTACTACTTTTAGTAAAGATCAACTCCGGTAATCTATCAAGAGTACTTACCGTACTGGTACCAGGTAGCTTATCTCCTAAATCAATCAATTTTTCGGTTACAAGTCTAAGCGTGTATCCCTGTCCGGTATATTTTAATTGCCATTCTGGACGTAGCCAGTGATCTATAACCTGATCATTGGAATCCTTTGAAGTATAGAGTAAAGCGAGATTCGAACTTAAGTCATCAGTAATAGTCTGATCATAGACCATTTTTATATTCCCGGTACTGGTTGTAGCATCCGTTTTTACATTGAAATTGTATTTTCCAGTAATAGTAAGCAGTGCATCTTCCCATTTTTTATAAATATAAAAATCAGGTGCTATAGTATGGCTTGAGCTCTGTAGCGAACCAGAATACACTGTTCCATCATATGTTATATTTGCTCTTAATCTTAAATCATTTTCAAAATTTTGCCAGTATTTAATGCTGGCATCCAGATCGTAGATATTAGCAGATTTCCTTTTTAAAGCATAAAGGTAAAGAACTACCTCACCGTCATCTACCCTTTCTTCCCCCAATTCAAAGGTGTGCTCAATCCCCGCTCCCAGTCCCTTTTTTTGCATCCAATCGACATAAATGCTACCATAGGAAGAGGCATCTTGAACGTAATTAAATTGATTCTTAAAAAACCATCCTTCGCTGGAACTCTGACCAATATCGGGAATATAGGGAAGTTGATTTTTCCCTCTTAGAAAGATTAAAAAAGAAGGGAAAGTAAACATTTTTCTTTTTCCTTCATACCAGGAAACGCCTTTGGCAACTATCTTATCATCAATATAGATAGTAATTTGTTCTGCTTCGATATGCCAGTGCGGTTCTTCCAGATCACAGGTAGTAAAGAGACCACTTGATATTTCGATAGTATCCGGGAAATTTTCCATTTTTCCACCTTCATAGTAAACCAATCCCCTGATATTTTTCCCAGTGGTTTCACCCGCAAAATCTTCCATAATAATTTTGTCTGTTTTCCAGTTATAATGCAAAGCCTGACAGGAATAGGTGTCTTCTCCAACGCTGAAAACGACTTCCTCTTTGGCTATCAACTCATTTCGGTCTAAAATAATCTGAAGATAATTTGCTTTGAGACTAATATCCTCATAGCTAAGACTGACATTTTCCTGAGCAACAACTACATCTTCTCCCTTGATTACTTGATAACTAACAAAATTAGCATCAATACTTAATTTACCCTCTACGTATTCTTCTTCCTCTTCAGGTACAATTTCTTCAACTGCTTCCTGAAATCCAAAAAGACCTCCGGTAATAGATTCAGCAATAGCTTTATTGTCTGCATCATAACCGGTAATCTGGAATTGCCATTGATACTGGTGTTTTTTCTCCAAAGGTTTGCTAGCCTCTTCCATGTTAAAGGTAATCTGGCTGGTGTTGATATCTTCAATATCAAATCTCCAGATTTCTTCATCCTCAGTTAAATCATGTACTATAAATTCTCCTCTAGCGGAAAATATAACGTTTTTAAAAGGAAAAGTAGTTATAGCAATTGATTGCCATTTAAATTCTGGCTCTTCTTCCTGTACAATTTCATTATCAACTGGATATATAGCTGGACAGGATGGCAACCAGAAATCAACTTCAACCTGTTCAGTTCTTCCTACCAATTCATTAAATTGATAACCTTCTATATAGTAGCTATAAGTATTTCTATCCAGCACATTATCATCAGTCCACCAATACTGAAAACCTTCATCTTGATAGTCTGCTTCTATTTCCTCAAAATCACCCTTATTAACACTTTTAAATACTTTATATTCATCAGCCATTTCCCATTCAAAAGGAGACCAGAAGAGACGAATCTCATACTCGGTAAACCCTTGCCAGAATCTGGTAACAGCATATGCTTTAATCTGCTCATCAGATAAAAAATCTGTTTGAGCATCTGCTAAAATATTTATCAAGGGCATGGATAAGATAGCAATACTTAATATACCTGCTAATATCAAATTAAGCAGTATTTTTAACGAAAAATTGTAGAAAATTGAGGAGATTGTTAGAAATATATTTTTAGGTATATATATATGAAAGATATCGAAGATAATTTTTGAATAAGTATAAAATAGCTGACTTTTGAAACTGAATTTATAGTTGCTTGTGTTCATAATGTTTGATTTTTCTACCTTATTTAAGTGTATATTTACAATTATTTTATTATTATATTATGAATATAATATTATTTACAATTATTTTATTTACATTTTTATTTACAATAATTTAGATTTATTCTTTATTCATTAATATAAAGTTTAAAGTTCAATTCTATGTGGAAATAATGATATGAGACTACTTCATTGCCATAATTTGCTTACATCGACATTTTCTTAAAATAATGTCACAATCATCACAAGAGAACCGTCCCCTTGTGTCTGCCTTTGTGTCTGTTATTATGTTTTTTCAGCTCTAATTACCAGAAAAATACCTAGTACTAAAAATATGAGATTAGGTATCCAGGATGAAATGAAAGGATCTACCATGCCACCCCTACCCAGGGAACGACATAAAGAATATACCACATAATAGAGAAAAACCAGAGCAATACTAATTATAATACCGGTAGCCTTGGTACTTCTTTTAATCTGAATACCAAGGGGAACACCCATCAGGGCAAAAATCAAGCCAGAGAGGGGGTAGGAAAATTTAACATGATAGTCTACTTCAAAATTTTTAGTATCCACTCCCGCATCAGATAGTATCTGTATTTGTTGCCTTAACTCTCTGCTAGGCATTTCCTGGGGTGTACGCTGATTCTTGAAAAAGTCCTGCAACTCATCTTTCACCTGTATTTCCATTTCCTGGAAACTCATTTCATAGGTAATCTTACCGTCCTCATTATAATTATAGATGGTACCATTCTTTAATTGCCAGGTATCTACAACCCATTGACCCTCAGTGGCAGTAATTACCCTGGGGAAACGTTCACGGGTCATCTCATAAATCATTATTTCCCTCATAATCATATTTTGTTCATCTAAACGGTTTATATAAAAATATCGGTTTTCGGCATCACGGAAAAAGACATTACGTTGAATATGGGGAGGACCTTTCTTTAGCACAATCTCCCTGATAATATTCTGAGAGATATGATTGGTTTCCGGTACTATGTAATCATTAGTTATAAAAGATAGAATACTGATTAAAATGCCTGCAACTAAAAAAGGTTTCATAATTCTGCGAAAACTGATACCTCCAGTGCGCATGGCTGCAATTTCGTTATTAGTAGACATCTGAGCAATAGCCAGCTCACTGGAACCCAGGAGAGCGATAGGGAAGGTTAGCACTAAAAAGGCAGGAAGGCGATAGAGTAATAATTCAATTACATCTATAATAGGCACTTTTTTATTGATAAGCATTTCCATAAGTTCAAACATTGTTTCCATAATAAGTAGAATGGTTAAAAGGGCTACTACTCCCAGGAAATAATTCATTACCTGAGAAATAATATAGCGATCTATGATTTTTGTGCCAGGAATTTTCACTGTCTACCTCTCGGTCAATTTGTATTTATTTTTTAAAACCATACTTTTTGCTTTTTAAAATTTCTCCATTAGTATAACACAAAACATTTTCAGAAAAAAATGATTTTTATAGATAAGAAAATAGTAAAAAGAAATAATACATTTTAGAGACTTTCAGATACTTATTGAATCCTTAAAATAATCACATTCAAATAATACTTTTCTTGCACCTGAGGTGAGTTTATTATATAATCCATTTGTTATAATGATTTGCTAATTGTAATAAAGTGTTTTAGACATAAATAAAGAAAATAACAATAACTAAGAAAATCGTTTTACGATTTTTAAATTTTCATTAAATGATGTAAAATAAAGTAAAATAAAGTAATTGTATTAGTAATCAGTGACTAATTACTTAAGTAATACTTTTGAAAATTTTATTTTTATCAAGAATAAGCTACAGGGAGTAAAAATTATAATAACTTATTTAACTAAAGCAATAGTAAGAATAAGAACAAGGCTATACAGAGCAACAGTGCAATTAAAAATACTAATAGTACCTATAGTACCTAAAACATTTTCCACCTTGCTTTTTGTGATGCTTCTTGCAGTATACCTGTTAAATCCGCTATCTAATACTTTATTTCTTGTCTCCTCAGCCCAGGAGAGTGAACAGACCGTTCAAACTCAAAAGCGGACTGTACCAGTTGTTGCTGAAGAAGATAAAAATCAAACTTGCCTACAGCTGGGGAAGGAGCTGTTCTGGGAACAGAAATACTCGGAAGCAATTAAACAACTGGAACAGTGTATTACTGAAGATCCCGATAATCCGGAAATCTATTATTACATTGGTCAATCCTATTTTCAACAGGGGCAACAATCTGCACAAAAGAGAAATATAATCAAAGCAACTAAATATTACCGCAAGGCATATCAAGTTTCCGATACAGCTATAGAAAAATTTATAAAGAAAATCGAAGAAAATTCCGATAAAGACCATACCAATGATTACCTTCAACTTGCTTATATTCATGAGATTCGTAGCTTAATACCGGGTGTTGATGAATACCAGAAAGCCATAGACATTTATCAGAAGCTAATAGCTGAAAAACCCTATCATACTAATGTTTATTATCATCTGGGCTGGATTTATTACCAGCAGGAAGATTATCAAAATTCCATAGATGCCTTTCTTAAATACCTCAAGCCTGGTGTTAAAAGTGATTTTGTTTACTATTATTTAGGACTGTCCTATGATAAAATAGATGAAAAAGAACAAGCTGAATATTATTTTCGGCTTATCCTGAAAGAATTCCCTGATACTAACTTTGCAGATTTAGCCAAAAAAGAATTATTCTAAATTTTCCTAATGACAATGTAATTGAAAAAAGGAGAAACGCCTTGTTTTCTTTAATTAATAAAAACAAGCAACGAGTAAAGTATTTTAAAAAAAATTCATTAAGGTCAGTGCCAGTGTTTTTACTAAAAAAAATTTTATTACCTTTTTTGTTGTTGATTACTATAACAATTATTCTTAATGGATGTAATATAATTAATCCCCAGACCGGTTCGTTGGAAGGAGTGGTGCATCGTCAAAGTTCGGAAAGCTCAGAACCACTTCCGGATGCCCTGATAAGCATTAGTGGCTCCACTAATACTGCTTACACTGACCAGGAAGGATATTTCCTGATTAATGAAATTTCAGCGGGGAAAAGGACCCTAACTATTATTAGAGAAGGATATATTACTCTTAAATTGATTAATGTATTTATTGAACCAAATATTATCAATGAAGTTTATTTTGGCGAACCAATCATTCTTCAGCCAAAGGAAGACACTATTCTTTATGATACCGCTATAGAGTTTCTGGAGCAGAAAGATTACCAGCAAGCCATGGATACTTTCATAGAATTGCGCGATACATTCCCCGACAGCTCCTGGGCTGATGATGCTCAGTATTATATTGGCCATATCTACGAAATAAGTGGGCTTTATATTGCAGCAAGAGATGAGTATTCACTTCTTCTTTTTTATTACCCCGACAGCTCCTGGGCTGATGATGCGCGCCTGGGAATAGGAAACTGTTATTATCAGACCGGTGATTATTACCATGCTAAAATCCAATATCAGTCGGTTATTGATAATTATCCATTGAGTGATTTAATTCCCCTGGCTCAGTATCGAATTGCCTGGTGCAATAAAAGATTGGGTGATAATAATGAAGCTATAATGAGTTTTCAGCAAATAATAGCGCTTTATCCCGAAAGCATTTATGCTCCTGCCGCCCAATACTTTATCGGGGAAATATACTATGATTTGCAAAACTACACTCAAGCTATTATAGCCTTTCAGACTACCATCAATAACTATCCCTTTTCTACCTGGCCTGGTGAAAACAGACTGATTGCTCCTGCTGCCTATTTTTATATCGGTTATTGTTATGAAAAGCAAGCAATGTGGGAAGAGGCAATTGCTGCCTATCAGGTAATTATTGATGAATATCCTAATAGTACCTGGGATGATGGCAAATCAATAGCGGCTCAAGCCCAGCAGCGTATCGATTTTATCATGGAAACTTACTTTCCACCCGAAGAAAATCCTGAAGAAGAATGATGAAAAATATATAAAATGAATGCAAAAGAGATATTTGACTCAAGCAATGATCTGGAAAAGATTGAATTATGTCAATCGGGAAATACCGAGGCCTTTTCCTTCTTAGTTGAAAAATATAAAAATCTGGTTTACCAGCTGGCATTGCGTATGACCGGAAATTACCATGATAGTGAAGATATTGCCCAGGAATCCTTTTTAAAAGCATACCGTTCCCTGCATCAATATAATCCCGCTTATTCTTTCTCCAGTTGGTTATACAAGATTACCCTTAACATTATACGCGATAGAATGAGGAAGAAGGATTTACCCATTCCCTTTTCTGACCAGCAAAAAGTTGATGATGAAACAGCAAATACTGTCTTCCATAACTATAATGAACTGAAAACTAATCCAGAGGAATGGCAGGTCCAACAGGAACACAAAAATGAGTTACAAGCTGCTATCAAAGCCCTGCCTCTTGCCCAACGAGAGATTATTATTTTACGCCATATGCAAAACCTTTCTTATCACGAGATTGCTAAAGTTACCAACATCCCCCTGAATTCAGTAAAGGTCCGTCTGCACAGAGCCAGAGTACAATTGAAAGATATTTTACAAAATATAAAAAAATAAAAAATATATAGTAAAAAATTTCCTTTTTTATGTAACATTCTGCCAAATTTTACGTATTATTAAGTAGAAAGATAAATAAAAAGAGGATTACAAATTTAGAATGAAGAACAGTAAATGTCAGAATATTCAGGAATATATAGAGGATTATCTGGAAGGTAGGCTCTCTTCCGAAGAGCGAGCTGGGATAGAAGAACATCTTAATTCCTGCTCTGATTGTCAGAAAGAATTCCAAGCCTGGCAGGATCTTTATCAGAAATTAAATTCCTTATCCTCATCTGAAGAGCAACTCCCATCCGACTTTACTGACAGGATTATGCAAAAAATTACCCAGGAAGAATCAATTGTGGTGCAGAGTTGGTGGGAAAAGGTTCACCACCTTCTAACCATACCGCGTGTTTCCCTGAAGTGGGCTGCCGCGTTAGGTGTAACTCTGGTAACCGCTTTTCTGAGCTATAATATGTATTTTTCATCAATCGAGCAATACTGTCCCAACAATTTAGCTGAGATTACCTTTTCTATGAGGGCCGATGCCAGCCAGATAAATAGTATTGCTGTAGTGGGTGACTTCAATGACTGGGATCCTAATCGTAATCTTCTAATTGATGACAATCATGATGGTCTCTGGACTGTTACTTTAAAACTGGAACCGGGGCGCTATGAGTATATGTTTATCATTGATGGACAAAAGTGGGTCCCTGATCCGGCAGCTTACCGTTATGTCAGTGATGGTTTTGGCAATAAAAATGCCGTTATTGAAATCAGCAATTGCAGCTCGGAATGATTTAAAAAATTGGGATAGAATAAATGAAAAACAGAATGGAAAAGAAATTGATAAAAGAACAAACAAATAGAAAAGTTTTATTTTCATTGATATGCCTGACTGTTACCGCACTTTTCTTTTTCTTCATATCTCTTTCCATTCAGGCAATTGAATCTAAAAATGGCAATGCTATTAGCCAGTTTGAACAAGCTCTCGATAGCTCATCTTACAGTGACTTCCAGAAAAGGATGGTACTAAATACAGTTCAGGAAGCAATAGATAAAGGTATTTCCACTGAAGATACCCTTTCCATTATAAAAGACAGTGTGGAAAATGAGGTTGATCCTTACAATGTTAAAAAATTTCTTGATACGGTTATTTCAGCAAAAAATGATGGTATTTCAGAAAAACCTCTTCTTAATAAGGTAAAAGAAGGACTGGCCAAAAAAGTGGAAGAGCGCTTGATTATTAATGTACTTAACCAGAAATCGGAAAATATGAAGATTGCTCAAAACCTGCTTGCTGAAAGTCAAATTCAGAACGGGGAACCAGAAGAGATGATTGATATACTAGCAGATTCACTTGCCAATGGTGTTCCCCAGAGCACCCTGGCACAGATTTTAAAACTGAGTAGCGAACAGGGTAAAGAATGGTCAGAAGTAGAAGATGTTACCAAAGAGCTGGCTAACCTTGGTTTGAAGGCAATTGAAATGGGTATTGGAAGTGATAAGATAGAAACCATATTCAACCAGGCACTGGAGGTTGAGAGTAATCTGGAAAATATTTGTATGAATATTCAGGACCTCATTGTAGCAGCAATAGCAGTACAGGTAACTTCCAGCTCAATACAACGAGATATAATGGTGGAAGGTACCAGTAGTGGTTCATCTATTCCTGCTTTACCCTCTTCATCATCTGGTAGTGCAATAAGCGGCTCTGGTTCTTCTGCACCGTCTGGAGAAACAGGCTCTTCTCCTATTTCTTCAGGTGGGAACAACACAACTGATAACGAAAGTGGCTCATCACCACTTAATTGATAGATATAGTACATTGACAATAAAATAAAAGTCAAATTTTAGTTCATAGTTTCACTTCTATCAAGGATAATAATACTGAAACGCATAAACTTTAAACTGAAAACTACTCACAGTTATTCCCACAGTTGTAAGATGCTTGACTTTTAGCAAATTATATATTATAAACTAAAGTGATTGTCTATAAAGGCTGGTTTCTTAGCCCGTGTGAGGTCGACATGCGGTGTATTTATCTGTAAAATATTTTAAATAGCTTACAGATAAAAAGCCAGGAATCCAGATTAAAGAGAAATTAATTAATTTCTCACTAAAATCCATGGAAAAAAAGAAAATAGAAACAGTTAAGAAACACGAAAGGAGAATTCTTAATGAAGAAATTATTAGTACTCTTACTTATCGCAACCCTTGCCGCTTTTGTTTTTGTTGGCTGTGACCTGATTCCCAGTGAAGGCGAAGGTGAAGGCGAAGGTGAAGGCGAACCAGAAGAAGTCACCGTAGAAATTGCTACTATGGTCGACGTAAATGGCTGGACTTATGTTAAAGGTGGAAATCGTGCGATTACAGTTACTTTCCCGGCACCGGTTAGTGGCGTGGTAACAGTAGAAATTTCTGACTGTTCTGGTGATTACAGCAAAGAACAAGTAATTGGTCTTTTCCCCAATGCAGATAAAACAGTCTTTACTGGCTCAGCATACTTTAATTGTACTGTTGTCACTAGTAGTCCTTGTGCACAAGATACCTGTGAACCTGGTGATTGCTGCGCAAGCCTCGTAACAGTAAAAGCTGGACAATGCGAGGAAGAAGGCACCTGCTTACAATTCCCGGTTATCGTTGACTGTAAGCCTCCTTATGCAGTAATAGAAATATGCTCGGATGATTGTGTATGTGAAGGATGTGCGTTAACCTTTAGCAGCACCATTACCGAGAGTGCTTGTCTTCCTGATGAGGAAAATTGCGGAGATGACTGCTCTGGTTTAGCAGGTTGGACCATTGCTATCTTTGATGATTATCCATTTGATGATTGCTGTGAAATTACTTGTGTAGAACCACTCGATTCTTACTCCGGCACTGCTTGCCCAATTGACTGGACTTCTGGATGTTTGACTGAATTTGCTTGTGTTACACCATTATTTGATGGTGATGTATTCGTGGTAGTAAATCTGGTTGACAATGTAGGAAATGAAGTACAATACGGTGCATGGATACAAGTTAATGATTATGATACCTGCTCAGATATTACAATTGTACCTGCGACTGATACAGAAAATAAATGCCTGGACGATCCTACTGGTATATTTGTAGTATGCACAGATGGTGGTACAGTGGGTGCTGCAGAAGAAGCCGGTGAATATAAATATGAGTGCCCTGTTAAGCCAGATTAGCCGTAAAATAGTAAAAGTAGACTAAATAAAAATAGAACTAAACTAGATTGATAAAAAAAGAAGGAATGCTTTTAAAAGCATTCCTTCTTTTTTAGTAACCTGAACAGGTAATTAAGGATTTTTACTTGCAGAAAACAAAAATATCGTTTAGATAAATAACCACACTAAAAAAAGTAAAAACCTATTTAATGCATATTAAGACAAGAATAAAATTTGGAGTGTGGCTAATTTTCTAAAAAAATAAAAAATTCCCTTTTAAACTGCAAAGCCTTTTAAATAAACTCATTCTATTATATCAAAAATTCTTGTCAAGATTGCTTTTGTTATATATAATATTTTCTATGATAGGTTTACATGAAATAGAAAAAATTTTTTTTACTTTTTTGATTATTTTTATAGTATTATTCCTTACTGCCTGTCAGAAAGAAATTATTACTCCTAATTCTGTAATTGATAATACTATGCAAAAAAGTTTTCATTTAAATGTAAAAGAAAATAATGGCATAATAAAAGACTGTACCCCGGAATTTGAGATTATATGTGAAAAAGAAGATATTTCTGCTATGTCCTTTAGTGGAAACAATATAGATTGGTCAAATTGGGTTACTTATTGTGAAAATTATGACCAGTTTAACATTGCTAATGGTTTGTATGGAACGAGCATGGAATCAGGTATTAAAACTATTTACGTTCGATTTAAAGATATTAATGGTGTTATTTATCCTCAAAATATTCAAGAAACTGTTTGCTGTAAGTTTGAATATGAAATGCAAGAACTTTTTTCTATTAGAATAGAACCTCATGAGGCAGAAGTAAATCCTGGTGGATTACAAACTTTTGTGGTAAAAGGTTATGACCTTTTTGCAGAAAATGAAGTGCCTTTAGATGGTAATAGAATTGAATGGAGCAAACCTTGTGCAGTAGGCAAGCTAGATCCAGTTTTTGGTTTAAAAACCACTTATACAGCTCCGGAAATTATTGGCACCTGGAATATATCTGCACATTATGGTACTATAGGAACTGGTGCAAAAGTGCATGTGTTTGAAAAATGTAAAATTAAAAATTATTAACAGGAGTGTTTAATGAAGAAATTATTAGTACTCTTACTTATCGCAACCCTTGCCGCTTTTGTTTTTGTTGGCTGTGACCTGATTCCCAGTGAAGGCGAAGGTGAAGGCGAAGGTGAAGGCGAACCAGAAGAAGTCACCGTAGAAATTGCTACTATGGTCGACGTAAATGGCTGGACTTATGTTAAAGGTGGAAATCGTGCGATTACAGTTACTTTCCCGGCACCGGTTAGTGGCGTGGTAACAGTAGAAATTTCTGACTGTTCTGGTGATTACAGCAAAGAACAAGTAATTGGTCTTTTCCCCAATGCAGATAAAACAGTCTTTACTGGCTCAGCATACTTTAATTGTACTGTTGTCACTAGTAGTCCTTGTGCACAAGATACCTGTGAACCTGGTGATTGCTGCGCAAGCCTCGTAACAGTAAAAGCTGGACAATGCGAGGAAGAAGGCACCTGCTTACAATTCCCGGTTATCGTTGACTGTAAGCCTCCATATGTTGGAATAGAGGTAGAAGTTGATGATTGTTCTTGTGCTAGTTGTGAAATTTTCTTTAAAAGTGTTTCCACTACTCAGAACTGTGAAGGTGCTGATGAATGTTGTGGAGATGACTGTTCAGCAATTGCTGGATGGACAATAAGAGTTTATGATTTTTTTGATAATCCATTTGACAGATGCTGTAACTTAACCTGTACAGAACCAATCTGGTCTGACAGCGGAATGGGTTGTCCTATTGATACTTCTACTGATTGCTTAGAAGCAATAGAGCCTGGTGCAATAACAGGGGTGAGCGGAAGACAGGCATTTACTGAAAAAGCTTTTTACGGAAAGGTATATGTTCTGCTTGTTGAGCTCGAAGACAACGTGGGTAATGTAAGTAAAGGATTATTTGCTTTACTAATTGGCAAATCGTTGCCAAAATCTACTATAAGAGATATTTCTTATGAAGAAGAATGCTGTGCTATGATTTTAGATATTAATGTATTGGAAGACTGTGTAGACCCAGAAGATGAGAATAGCCCTTGGTATGGAATGAAAGCAGATATATGCCAAACAGATTGGTGTGAATGGTTAATTGAAGTAGGTGACCAATGTGAAGTATGTGATGAAGTTTTTGGGAATAATTGATGCAGGATAGATAGTAGAGCCAAACCTGCTAAATAGAATTGTTGTTAGATGTTTGCACAATAAACAGGAGAAAGGGTCTTTATCCATGTATTCTCTATTTCTATTGAGATATTAAAAACATTATTAACAATTTATTGTTCAAAGAAATGATTTCAATTATAATAACGAAATAATTTTAATAAGGGCAGTACATGATTTTATTGAAAAATAAACAAACAAGATAAATAAAAAAAGGAGAAGAGAATGAAAAAAATTTTTGTTTTATTGCTGATTTTACTTTTAGGAATCTTTGCCTTTACCGGTTGTGATGGGACTATTATTCCCACTGAGGGCGAAGGTGAGGGTGAGGGCGAAGGCGAAGGTGAAGTTACCCAGGTAGTATTGGTAGAAGCTTTTATTGCCGATGGATGTCCTAGCTGTGCAGTGGTCAAACCACATTTGGAAAAATTAGCAGGAGAATATGGTAGAGATGAGATGATTTTAGTAGAAGTTGTCCCCTGGGGATTATACTCAGTCCCGGAATCTAAAGATAGATACGATTGGTACTCAGTATTTTCAGGGGTTCCACAGGTATTATTTAATGGATTAGCAACCCGGCTATCAGGTACACAAGATTATGATGCCCTAAAAAGTAGAATTACAGCTCAATTAAATGCTACTCCAACTATTTCAATTCAGGCTACAAGAACTACAACAGAGGGAGTAACTATTATCAGTGGTTCAATTAAAAATATTAGTGATAGTGCATTAAGCAATTTAGCCATTAATGGAATGGCTTTTAGAAATCGTGGTAGTGGATTCCGTTATGCCGTAGTAGATATTTTTGAAGAAGAGAAAGTAAATATTTCTTCCTTAGATTCTGATGAAAGCTATAGCTTTAGTTTCAATCTGGGAGATATAAACTGGGATGGTTATAACTTAGATGGAGTTATTTTTGTCCAATCTGTTAACCATCCTCAAAAAGTGATTAGACAATCATTATTTATAAATTAATGAATCAATATCATGGGGGAAATGGCTCTTTTTTTATAATATTTTAATATTTAGCGATTAGCTCTGATTTATAAGTTTTTGGGTTTTTAGTTTAGAGATATTAAAGCATTTTTAGTAATGACTTTAATTTCCCGGAAGAATTATATTTTCAAGTAGCATATATATTATAGATTAAGAATAATTTTATTGGAAGAATATTCAAAGTAGTTATAAGGAGAACAGAATAATTGATAAAAAAGATATGCCTTTTAATACTATTATTGTTATTTGCTTTTTTCATAGCTGGCTGTGAAGTATATGACCCCTTGTTACCCAATGAGGAATATGATGAAGAAAACACTGAATTAGCTTATCTTACAATAATTCCTGCAGAGGTAGAGATGGAAGTTAACCAATCTAAAAAATTCGAGATCAAGGCTTATAATTCAGATGATAAGCTAATTGCTATGGATATTGCCAAGTTTGAAAAGTGGGTAGCAATGTATTCATGTATTGGTTGTGGAATTGTATGGCATATTGTGCCGATAAAAGGTTCTTTTCAAACAACATTTACTCCCTATAAATCTGGAAGGTATACAGTTTCAGCGAGATATGATGGAAAATGGGCACAAGCAATTGTATATGTGAATTAAAAACAACTATTTGAATGAAGTGCTAGTATCTAACAAATGGTATTGAGTAGCAGAAAAATATAATGCGAATGCATACCAAAGGATTTATTATTTTTAATTTTTGAGTTTTTAGATTGCTGGCAATAGGTCTGATAAAATAATGTTTCAAGCTTATATCGCATATGTCGTATAATACATATCATATATCGCATAGCGTTAAAACTAAATATTCCGGATTCAGTAATAATACACCAATACAACCCAATGTACTATTTTATTCTACTGAAAACTGAAAATCCCAAAATATAAAACAATTAAAGGAGTGAGTTAGTCTTACCAGCTATTTTTTGATAATGATTTTAAGATTATAAAATTATGCTTTTTATTTATATCTTAGGTTTTAAACCGGGCGACTCGTTAATCATAGGATGGGTATATAGGTTAGCATAGCACTGGAAAATTATAAAATTGTTACAGAAGTGTGGGATTCATGAATAAAAAAAATAATTTAATTTTAGAAAAGGGAAAATCTTCTGAGTGGGATGAAGGTATCTTTATTATCCTAATTTTAGTAATAATTATCCTCCCTGTTATTTTTTATCCTTATTGTATGTCGGTATTTCTTCCCATCAAGGAATTGTCCTTACAGATATTAGTTGTATTTGCCCTTACTTTGTGGATGCTTAGAATTATTACTTTTAATAAACTAGAATGGGATACAGCTGATTTACATAAGCCAATATTTTTATATTTGATAATTGGCTCGTTATCTTTAACCTGGTCAGTCAATATTTATAGTAGCATTTTAAATTTACCCCTTTTTTTAGCAGGCCCGGCTTTGTATTTTATTGTTTCCAATACAATAAAAGAACAGAATAAAATAGAAAAATTATTGCTGGTAATCATGATTCTGGGAACAATTATGGGTACTTATGGAATTTTGCAGTATTTTGGAATTGACTTTGAGTTTTGGAGCGGGAATATAGGGAGAAAACAAATATTTGGACTATTCGGTAATGTAAATTATTTTGCTGAATACCTGATTTTTCCTTTATCGTTAACCATTGGACTTATCTTAGCAAAGAATAAAATCTATAACAGGTTATTTCTGTTTATTGCCTTGATTGCCATGGGTGGAGCACTCTTTCTTACCTTTACCAGAGGTTCTTATCTGGCAATGGCTATTACTGTTCCAGTAATACTATTTTTATGCTTTAAAAGTGCCGTAGACGAACAGAACAAAAAGAGATATAAGAAAATAATTCTCTATTTTATATTATTAGCAATCATTGCTCTTGCTGTTATTTATATTCCCCATCCCTTCAATAGAGGAGATAGTGCCTTAGGAAAACTGAGGAGCAGGGTAACTATAGAGTCTTTAACATCAGGAAGCTCTGTGTTAAGACGTATTGCAACCTGGAAGTTTACCTGGATGATGATAGAGGATTATCCGCTACTTGGTTCCGGGATCGGGACTTATGCTTATCATTCTCTCAAGTATCAGGCAGATTTCTTTGCTCAGGGGAATAACCGTGATATTTATCCTCATGGCTTTGCCGTCCAGGCACATAATGAATATCTTCAAATCTGGTCTGAATTGGGGATTGTAGGGTTACTAATTTTTTTATGGATAATTTTTGCTTATTATCGAAATATTTTCATTAATCTTCACAAGATGGAGGAAAAACAGAAGGCAATAGTCATAGGGTTATCTGGTGGGGTAACCGCAGTATTGGTTGATTCGCTTTTTGGGTTTCCCTTACAATTAGCGGCCTCAATTTCATTGTTCTGGATGTTTATGGGTTTTGCTAACGTTCAAATATCTATTTCAAAATACAATGCACAGGAAAATCTCATTCAGAAAAAAGAGGAAATAAAAAAGATAACCAATAACCAAAATAATAATACCCGGGCTCCCAGTACTATCAGTAAAAAATACATTTTAAATGTTATTGTTATTATAGCTATGGTAGTTTGCCTTCTCTTTCTAATAAGACCATTTATAGCTCGTGTTTATTGGTATTATGGGAATCAGCAACTAATCAATGAAAATTATGATGAAACAATCGCAATTTATGAAAAAGGCTTAAAATGGAATCCCTGGCAAGGAGAGCTATATTATGATATCGGAAATATTTTAGCAATCAAGGGTATTAATCAACTTGGTTTACAATATTTTCACAAAGCAGAAAAGTATATTGATAATCATAATTTACCCCTCTATATAGCAACTCTATACAGGAGAAGGGGAGAAATTGGTAAAGCAATACCATATCTGGAAAAAGCTATCAAATATCAGTTAAATAAGAAAAGCATGCTTCCTCTACAAATACAGCTGGGGAATATTTATTTAACTGTAAAAGATTATAAAAATGCGGAGCGCCATTTTGCTGTTGTCATCGAGAATAATCCTGCTAGTGCAGAGGGTTATTATGGAATTGCTGGAGTCTATGCGAATGCTGGTAAGAAAGAGATGACTATTCAGTCATTAGAAAAAGTTATAGAGTTAGCTCCGGAAAGTAAATTAGCTGGTTATGCAAAGACGATGCTAAAAAAGATAGAGGTAGGAGAAAGTAAAGAGAGGTAATTATAAATTAAAAATCGCCACGGTTTACTCCAACGCAAACCTTACCATAATACAAAAAATGGACAGACATTTCTCTAGCGCTAACTGAGATAATAAGGTTTAATAAGAATTTGTTATTTGACAATATTTCATAATTAGTTATTCATAAAGATTTACCTTCCTGACTGTATTTAATAATTAGTACACAATATTGAACGCTCAATACAAATATTATCAAGTGTGACCATATGAAAGTAAAAGATGATTTAATGTTAAACAGGGATAAATATTCTGAATGGGATGAAGGCATTTTTTATATTCTTACCGGAATTATTGTTATAGTTCCTATTATTTTTTTTCCTTACAGTACTCCAAAATTTGCCCCGATTAAGGAATTATTTCTACAATTATTAGTGTTACTTGGGCTAACCATGTGGGCATTAAAAATGATTACCAAAGGCATGATTTGCTGGCAAGAAAGCGATTTAGATAAACCTGTATTTTTATATCTATTATTGGAATGTCTATCACTTATTTGGACAATTAATATCTACAACAGCATCCTTGCCATTCCATTATGCATAGCAGGTCCCATCCTCTTTTATATCATTATTAATTCTATCCGAGAACAAGAAACAATAGACAAATTTTTATTAACCATAATTATTATTGGATTAGGTATGGGTATCTATGGTATTTTACAATACCTGGGAGTAGATTTTGATTTTTGGAAAGGGAATATAGGTAGACAAAAGGTAATGGGACTATTCGGTAATGTAAATTATTTTGCTGAATACCTGATTTTACCTTTATCGTTAACCATTGGACTTATCTTAGCAAAGAATAAAATCTATAACAGGTTATTTCTGTTTATTGCCTTGATTGCCATGGGTGGAGCACTCTTTCTTACCTTTACCAGAGGTTCTTATCTGGCAATGGCTATTACTGTTCCAGTAATACTATTTTTATGCTTTAAAAGTGCCGTAGACGAACAGAACAAAAAGAGATATAAGAAAATAATTCTCTATTTTATATTATTAGCAATCATTGCTCTTGCTGTTATTTATATTCCCCATCCCTTCAATAGAGGAGATAGTGCCTTAGGAAAACTGAGGAGCAGGGTAACTATAGAGTCTTTAACATCAGGAAGCTCTGTGTTAAGACGTATTGCAACCTGGAAGTTTACCTGGATGATGATAGAGGATTATCCGCTACTTGGTTCCGGGATCGGGACTTATGCTTATCATTCTCTCAAGTATCAGGCAGATTTCTTTGCTCAGGGGAATAACCGTGATATTTATCCTCATGGCTTTGCCGTCCAGGCACATAATGAATATCTTCAAATCTGGTCTGAATTGGGGATTGTAGGGTTACTAATTTTTTTATGGATAATTTTTGCTTATTATCGAAATATTTTCATTAATCTTCACAAGATGGAGGAAAAACAGAAGGCAATAGTCATAGGGTTATCTGGTGGGGTAACCGCAGTATTGGTTGATTCGCTTTTTGGGTTTCCCTTACAATTAGCGGCCTCAATTTCATTGTTCTGGATGTTTATGGGTTTTGCTAACGTTCAAATATCTATTTCAAAATACAATGCACAGGAAAATCTCATTCAGAAAAAAGAGGAAATAAAAAAGATAACCAATAACCAAAATAATAATACCCGGGCTCCCAGTACTATCAGTAAAAAATACATTTTAAATGTTATTGTTATTATAGCTATGGTAGTTTGCCTTCTCTTTCTAATAAGACCATTTATAGCTCGTGTTTATTGGTATTATGGGAATCAGCAATATTATTCTGGAAATAGTAGTAGAGCGATTAATATTTATAAAAAAGCATTAAAGTGGAATCCCTGGCAGGGTAATATATATTTTGAATTGGCAAATAATTTGAAAATTATGGGCAATAATCAATCTGCTCTGAAATATTTACATAAAGCAGAAATTTTTACAGACAATCCTAATTTGCCCGGTAATATTGCTTATTTATATAACAACAAAGAAGAAAGCATAAAAGCAATTCCCTATTTAGAAAAAGCAATTAAGTATCAACCAGATAGAGAAAGCATGCTTCCACTGCAATTACAGCTGGGGAATATTTATTTAACTATAAAAGATTATAAAGATGCGGAGCGCCACTTTGATGGTGCTATTAAGAATAATCCTGCCAGTGTCGAAGCTTATTATGGTTTAGGAAGAATATATATTAATCAGGATAAAAAAGAACAGGCAATTGAAATGTTGGAAAAAGTTATTGAATTAGATCCAGAGAGCAAATTAGCAGAATATGCAGAAAGCCTGTTAACCAAATAAAAAATCGAAATCAAGGGGACGGTTCTTTTGTGTCATTGTTGTTATTGTCAGGAGTGTAACACAAAGCAGTCTTAAATAAATAAAATTTAATAAAATAAAGGAAAATATTGAGAATAAATCTATTATATGGTATATAAAAGAATATGAAAAAAATTAATTTTTTATTAATCATTATTTTTATCCTTTTCTGTATTACGTTTATTATATTTTATAATTTTGCTGAAGAACAGAAGGCAGTGGATAGTCCAGTATCGGCAAATAAAAATATGCTAAATACCGGTATACCGCGTAACGTATTAATTGAGCTTTTTATTAATGCCGATTGTACTACCTGTCCTAAGGCTGCTTTTTGCCTGGAGGAGATTGCCTGGAATTATGAACCGGGGAGAGTGATTTTAGTAGAATCTCATATCTGGGATGATGGGTACGATATTCCCCAAACCAATGCTCGTTATAACTGGTATGTCGGTAGTGGTATAAAGGGTACTCCTGATACCTTCTTTAATGGATCGTCAGAAAGGGTGCAGGGTTTATGCTGTGATTGTGGTGATATAGATGAAAACATTACTGCTTATCAGGAAATCATTGATAAACATTTAGCTCGAACATCTCCTATGGAAATGAAGGCAATAATGGAAATCTGCACTGACAAAATAATTATTCAGGGAAGCATTACCAATCGTAGCCATTCTCTGCAGCATAATCTGATGCTCAGCGGAATGGTATATTATGAAGGAGATGAAAGTGAATTCTTTTATCTGGTAAAGGATATTTTTGAAGAACAGGATATCTGCCAGTTAGCCCCCCTCGAGGAAAGAAAATTCAGTTTCATATCCCATCTCGATTTGATGGGAATTGAGGATGAAGAACTTGATAGGTATTATGGCGTGGTATTTGTGCAGGAAAAGTTGACCAAAGAAGTGTTACAATCCTTTCTCATCTATTAACTTTAAAATCCAAATCTATTCCAACACTACCAATTATTTAGCCAAAAGAAATAAAGTAATGTCATAAAAATTATTCTCTTGAAAATGTTGTTGAGGGCAGGAGGACGGAGAATAAAATCTCGGTCTTTAATACCATTTCCAAAAGATAACACATGACGTATATGATTTATATGAGAATAAGTGAATGTGCTTGCCACTCTAAGCCAAAGCTCGTTTCGCAATGACAATTTCGTTATGTGTTATGAGTCGTGTGTATTGAGTGAATCATAGGCAACAGTATACCTAAAAAATGTTTAACCAAAAGCTAAAAACCTTTAACTGAAAACTTCAATGTCATTGCGAGAAGCTTTGTGACGAAGCAATCTCCATAAAGAATAATCTCCTTGCTATAATTATTGAAGATTATTTAACTATGTGATAAACTAATATAAGTAAGAATAAAAACAATAAAGATGCTTCATGATTGTAAAACGATATTCTAAGTAAACAATAAATAAATTTGATTAATTGATGCTAATAGTAACAACGAAGTTTGTCAGTATAAGTATTAGTGTTATATTTCATGGTTAGTCTAAAATAATAATCTAAATTAACAATAATATGATATATCATAAATAGTAATACATATAATAAAAAAATAGTATAAACACTAAAATAAAGAAGTAGTATGTATAAAACAAAACTAAAAAAAATTATTCTACTATCTTTCATTTTTTTAACTATTGCTATTTTTACAGCATGTAAACCGCCTCTATCCCCTGAAATAACAGGCATTATTACCGGTATAGTAGCTGATATTCCTGCAAATTATTCAAATTATGTATGCCATAACAAAGAAGAAAGCATAGGAATAATTGAGCTATATTTTCCGGTATCTGATGCTTTAGTGACCATTATAGATAACCATGGTATTTCCCATTATACTCACACTAATTTAGAGGGTTATTACCAATTTGAAAACCTTTTTATTTCTGCCAATACCTTTATTGATATGGTTAAGGAAACAGAAGATGGTAAAAAGGTGTATCGTGATATCATTCCCATAGATATTTCACCTGAAGAAAGCTATTATGTTGGTATTACCAGTGCTCTTGCTACTGCTCGTGTCCTGGTTGTGGAAACTCTGCTCAGTGCAGGGAAGAAAATCAATCAAATAGACCTGGAAAAAATTAGTCAGAATAAATATTTTGCTAAATTAGTAGAACTTGTCAGTAAGGCTCAAAGGTCAGAAGAGGATCTTGCTAACCATTATCCTATTCAAAAACAAATAAATCTCATCATGAGAAGTATTTTATATCCTTCCAATCCATCTTCACCTGTTCAAATTTCTCCTCCACAACCTCAGCCTCCACCCCTAAGTTCTGCTAAAGATATTTTAAGCTATCAATTTAGGGCTGAAGATAATGCAGCTATTTCCAGTGATATTATAGGAAGAATTGATGAAGAAATGTATCTGATAACATTAATTGTACCATACGATACTGATTTAACTAACTTAGTTGCTACCTTTGAGCTTTCCGCTTCTGCTTCAGCCTATATTAATGAAAATATTCAGGAAAGCGGTACTGATTCCAATGACTTCACTCATTCCCTTATCTATACCATAATAGCAGAAGACGGGAGTAAACGAGACTGGCAGGTAATAGTGGATAAAGAAATTGGACCACTACATCACTTTACCATTACCGGATATCCAGATTCATGTATTGCTGGAGATGATTTTGGAGTATACGACATTACTATCACTGCTTATGATATAAACAACAAAGTAAAATATGATTACCGGGGGGAAGTCTATTTTACAGCTACTGATAGCGAAGCAAAACTGCCCTATGCTATCTTAAAGAAATATACTTTTACTGAAGAGGATCAGGGAAGGCATATCTTTCCTGCTGATGGATTTATGTTTGAAACGGCAGGAGAACAGTTAATTGCTATTACTGATGGCGAGATATCAGCAGAAACTGAATCAATTACGGTTTTAGCTGCTGCCCTGGAACGATTTCAGATTGAAAGAATTGCTCACCAGAAAGTGGGGATTCCCTTTACTATAACCATAATAGCTGTAGACCGATATTGGAATACTGTCACAGAGTATGAGGGGATTAATACCATAAATGATAGCACTACTACGATCAGTCCCAAAAATACCGGAAATTTCGTGAATGGGGTCTGGAGTGGCGAGGTAGCCATTTCCTTCTCCCAAAATAATGTTCAAATAACTACCAGCGGTAATGGCAAAACCGGCTACAGCAATCTTTTTAATATTTCTCCTTAAATATTACTTTCGGGGTTTATGTATCAAAGAGCACTCTTTATATATTTTTCTTATTATTTATTTCAATATTTGATCCCCATTTACCGTTTCTTTTGACACGACAATAAATACGACATATAATACTATTGAGGAGGAGTATAAGATATGAGAACTAAAAAAAAGCTAAGCATCACCATCGATAACAAATTATTGGAGGAAGTAGAAAAAACTTCAAAAGCAAGAAATTTTTCTAAAAGTAAATTGACAGAAGAAGCATTAAAACTCTGGTTTAAGAAAAATAAAGAAGAACTTATGGCCCAAGGCTATAGGGAAATGGCAAAAGAGGATCAAGATTTTATTGAGCTTACTTTAGAAGCCCAGAAAGAAGCCCTCCATGAATAATTTTCCCAGGAGAGGAGAAATTTGGTCGGTTAATTTAAATATATCTAAAGGTAGTGCACAAGCTGGAATACGGCCTGCTTTAATTATTCAAAATAACATTGGAAATAAAAATGCAGCTACTACCATCGTAGCAGCTATCTCTAACTCAGTTAAGTTATATCCTATGAATATTATTATTGAAACAAATGAGAGTGGACTTAAAGAAACTTCTATAGTAAAAACCAGCCAGATATTGACTGTTAGCAAATTAAGGCTCGAGAAGAAATTAGGGAAACTTAGCAAAGATAAAATGGAACAGGTAGATAAAGCTCTAAAATTAAGCTTAGGACTAAATGACTTTTAAAGGGAGCACCAGCTAAAATTTAATAGAAAGGTGTCAGTATAATGGAAGAAGAAATAGATTTACGGGAATATATTAAGGTCTTAATTAAGAGAAAATGGTTAATTCTTACTATTTTTTTACTCTCAGTTATCACTGCCGGTATCGTCAGCTATTTAGTTTTACCACCTATTTATAAGTCATCAGTAACCTTCAAAATTGCTCAAATTAATGATGAATTATTATTTGATACCAATGATATAGAAAATAAAGTTAAGAGCGATCATGTTTTACAAAAGGTGATTGAGAACTTACAACTTGATGTAACTCTCAGGGAGTTAGCCAGCATTATTAAAATTGACAATATAAATGAAAGTGCTTATGTCAGATTAGCCAGTGAAAGCACTTCTCCTGAAACAGCAAGAGAGATAGTTTTATCAACAGTAAATCAATTTGTTGAATTAAACCAGACATTTTATCAAATAAAGATAGATTTATTAAAAAAAGAAAGACAATCTTTAGAAAATCAGATGACTTTAGAAAGGGAGAAAATTGAGGAAGCCGAAAAATTAAGGCTTGATATTATCAATTCAGAGGGTTTATCTTTGACTGAAAAGCAAATACAAATAAATCTTTTACTAAATTATTCCACCCAGATTAGAGAAAATTATAATCTATTGGCTAATCAATATTATATCTTAGAAAATCAAATACTAAATTCCAACAATTTTGAAATTATTAATTATCCCTCCGTTCCACAATCACCCATCAAACCAAATAAGAAGTTAAACCTGGCTATTGCTGGAGTGCTAGGATTATTTTTAGGAGTATTCATTGCCTTCTTTACAGAATTTTGGCAAAGCAATAGAAAGTAAATCAACAAAAAGCGGAACAAGACATACTGAAGAATAACAGATTTAAGCTGTAAAAATATAAAAGATAATACCTATTAAATTTAATCAATAATAAGATTGTTTTAGAACCGGAGAGCGTATGAGGTATATTTTATATAGCAAACTATGTTTAACATTTTTCATTAAAATTGTTATTCAACTATTCTTGCTTGTAATTCTAATTAATTTGAATATAACTTCATTTGCTGCCATTTCTGATAATGAATCTAATCTTTTTATTTCACCAGATGATGAATCTGAAAAGAGTCAAATATTTTATCCTTATTTTACACAATCAGTACATTTCAAATGGATAAAAGAGGGGGACATAGGTGATTTTCAGGGATTATTGGTTCCTGAGCTGGGCACTATCATAAAAACTGATCCCCAATCCGATATTTGTCTTTACCTTGATTTTTCAGTATCTGCCCAAATCTATGATATTTATAATATTAAATTTGCCCCTGTAAATCTTAATGTAAATAAGGCTTACTTAAATTATAAACCCGATTTTTCTAATAAACATATGCCTGATAATATAAAATTTGAGATTTATTCAGATAACCAAATTATTGTTTATGATGATTCATTGAATCTTGGACTGGAGGGAGCTTGGCTTTTATCGGAGAAAGTGAAACTGTATGCAGAATTTTTGCTTTATGACTTATTTTCTTGCCAGAACAATAAATTTTCCAATAATAAATATGGATTAAACATAGGAGCACAATGGTTTGACCTATTTAATAGGGAAGGCAATAAGCATACTAATTTTAAAATAGAATACAATGGAGCAGATAACTGCCTCTTGCTCCAAATCAATCAACAAATAAATGACTCCTTATCTCTGGATGTTGCTTACAAACACAATTACCATATTTCCACATCTATAAATTATAACATTAGTAAAAATTGGCAATTGGAACTAACTGGCTTTTTCTGTAACAGTCACAATAATGATTTTGAACCTGGCCAAAATGCCAGAGAATTTTCTCTTCTAACATTACTATCCTACAGATTCTAAAATTTCCCCCCTCCTACAGTATGATTCCCTCAAACTAAATATCCTGCAACTTGTACCTTGTAACTTATTCTAACCGAAAATTACCAATTGAGAACCGATAACTCTTTTACTTAATTGTATTAAAATTGTATTAAACTAAATACTAACTATCAACGACTATCGACTAATTCTATCTCGCACTTTTCCTACATTGACACATTGACACAAATGATGAAATGTTGTATATTCAAAATCAGAGGTGAGGAATATGAAGAATAAGAGTAATACAGTTCGAAATAGACTTAGTATCGATGTAGATCCAAAGGAACATCAAAAAATTAAGTTATTCGCCACTCTGCACGGAACTTCAATAAAAGAATATGTTCTAACCAGTATACGAGAACGTTTGAAAAGAGAGGCTGAAGAAAAGCAATTATTGGCAATGACCAACCAGGTTACTCCTGCACTAAAAGAAGTATGGGATAACGAGAAGGACGAGATTTATAATGAACTATAAAAAGGGAGATATTGTTCTGGTTAAGGTGGTTTTTTCAGAAGGATCTGGTACCAAAAAACGACCGGCTTTATTAATAAGTGATGAGTATTACCATAATAACAGACAGGAAGTTATCATTGCAGCGATTACCAGTAATATGGAACGCATACTTCCTGGTGATACAAAAATAATAGAATGGCAACAAGCTGGATTAAAAATTCCATCATTAGTAACTGGAATCATACAGACTCTCAAAATAAATATAATTGAAAAAAAATTAGGAAATCTTGCTACTTCTGATTTTTTAGAGTATCAGTCTACCCTCAGAAAGATATTGGGTTTTAATTATAATTAATCTTATTATATGGTCAATAATTTTTAATTGTAGGAAAGGATTTATTCTTATTTTATTTCATCCCCCTCACCCAGACCCTCTCCCTCCGAGGGTAAAGGGGAAATAAATAGAAAGATGTTTTTGGTTTGTTGTTTTTTGTTTTTAGATCCAGAAAATATATCAGACCTATATTAAAACGTTATACTAATTTTATTTTGTACCTTACATTTGATTGTATTTTTGACGCAATACACAATACGCAAGACGCACGACTATTTTGACTAGTAGACTGGGTGACCGGCAGGCTGGTAGACTCTTTAATTTTTTTATCTCGCATCTTTTATTTTATTTGCATTTTGGCTCGATACTCGATACCACATACCCGATACTGATTTCAACAGTATACGTAATACTAGAACAGTTCATTTGTTTTGTTAGTTAATTGGTTCATTAGTTTAAAGATATAACTGTAATAATAATTTGTTGAATACTGATTTTTTTGTATTTTAACGTTATACGGTATAAGTAATACGTTATACGGTTTTTAAACTGAAAACCGATCAAATATTTAACTCACAATTCTCGCTGACGAAAACAATTTGACTTCTTCACACCCCTTAAGTATAATTTATTTAAGTTCACATCCTGAACATTAAATATATACTCGAGGAATCACAATTGGCTACTATAAAATCATTTGAAGACTTAACTGTTTGGAAGAATGCCCGTATATTTACAAATAAAATATATCTATTAACCAAACAATTCCCAAATGAAGAATTATATGGTTTAACTTCACAGATAAGATGAGCCACGGTATCTATCATGTCCAACATTGCCGAAGGTTTTGATCGTTATTCAACAAAAGAATTTATAAATTTTTTAATTATCTCCAGAGGTTCAATCTCTGAGGTGCAAAACGATCTATTTATTGCCAAAGATTTAAAGTATATAAATGACGATGAATTCTAACAAGCATATAAATATTCGAAAAAACTTGCAATGCAACTTAATGGATTAATCAAATATTTAAGAACAAACGGAAAAACATTTTCCAAAAAATAATTTTACTTTTTCCAAACTGATAGATTGAAATTATCTATTATTATATTTTTATAGTTATTCATTTTTTTATATTTGTCTTTAACTGGTAAACCGGTAAACTGGGTAATTGGTAAATTGTCTTTAATTGGTGAACTGGCCAACCGATAAATTGGTAAACTAAAAAAACGGAGTTTTTTATGCCTGAAACTAAACAAATTGACATGCTCATAGAGCTAAAAAACAATCCTTCCACAAATCAGCGTTCCTTATCCCAAAAATTAAATATTTCTTTAGGGTTAACTAATGAAATTTTACAAAACCTCATCCATCGGGGCTGGGTAAAAGCCAGTAAGCTGAAAGGGAGAAAATGGCTGTATCTGATTACACCAGCCGGAATATCCAAGGCTACCCAGTTTGCTTTTCAACGTTTCCAGGAAACTCAGAAATATTTTTGGGATGCTGAAAATATCATTATTAATTTACTGGATAGTTTACATCAAAAAGGGAAAAAGAATCTCATTATTTTAGGGAAAAACCAATACACCAAATTAATTATACTGGCATCTACCGATGTGCCTATCGAATTAACCATGATAATATCAGAGAAGCAATCTCAAAAAAACTTCTTAGGGCACAAAGTTGTTTCCATAGATGAATTTATTAAGAAAATTAACCAAGTACCCAAAGAATACCAGAATAATATCATAATATCTGTTGACCAGGAATTAAAAGAATCACTTCTTTCTAAAATTTCTCAAAACACTAATGATAATAATAGTAATAATGAAATATCAAGCATTGATATTATTAACATAGATGACTTAATCAAAAAATACATCACCAGCCAGCATAACCATGTTGCAAATAAGAAAGAAATAAAGTAAAATAAATTAATGTTCACACCCTGAACAATATTGAATCTTGAAAAATGATTTTATATACAATCTTATAAATGGAAGATTATCATGTTAATTAGTTTTTTATATTTATTTGAATCTTAGATTCTTTCTAGATCGGCAGATTGGTAGATCAGCTGATTCTTAGATTCTTAATAGATCGGTAGACTATATTTTTGGAGGCTTAATTTTTGGTTAGAATAAATTCTTTTGAAGAATTACCTGTTTGGCAGATTGCTAGAAAATTTACAAATGACATATATATTTTAACAAATCGATTTCCTAAAGACGAACTGTTTGGATTAACTTCCCAAATAAGACGTGCAGCAGTTTCTATAGGTTCGAATATAGCTGAGGGATTCGATCGAAGAACAGATAAAGAATTAACTAATTTTTTATCTATGGCACGAGGTTCTTGTGCGGAAATACAAAATGACTTATACATTTCACTTGATCAAAAATATATAACAGAAATAGAATTTCAAAAATATTATCGAGATACAAAAAAGATTGCCCAGCAGCTAAATGGACTTATGAATTACTTACGAAAAACATAAACTATAATTTTAAATTGTGTAAAGTGGCAGAATGAGCATTAAATTTTATTTAAACACATTACTTGGATAAACTTGCAGTTTACCCACACTTACCACAATACGACGAATATTATATTTTTTAAAATAACCTAATTCATTTTTATTTAGGAGATTCTTAGATTCTTTTTTCTTGATTGGCAGATTGGTAGATCGGTAGATTGGCCGATTTTCTTTTGAACCAATCAATCGTCCTTGTAAAAAGGATAAAAATAGTATAATATGGTTTTATAAAAAGGATAAGAATATTTAATTACTCCTTTTATCACCCTATGAATGGATATATTTAACTATGGTAAGTAAAGAGCTCTTAAAAGAAATTATTATATCAAATGAAGAATTTATTACCCGGCAGGTAAAAAATATTACAAAAAGAGAGGGAATTTCTTTTCCCGAAACACTGAATAAAGTAGTAATACTCTTTGGTGTAAGGAGAAGTGGTAAAACCTATATCTTATTTGACCTATTTAAGAAGTATAAAGACCAAGCATTATATATAGATTTTGAAGATGAAAGACTAAGTAATTTTGAACTAAAAGACTTTGAGGTATTAAAAGAAGTATTTCTGGAATTAAAACCCCATCTTATAGACCAAGAGCTTGTATTTCTTTTTGATGAAATTCAGAACATCGAAGGTTGGGAAAAATATTGCCGAAGAATTGTGGAACGGGCGAAGATAAAAGTATTTGTCACTGGTTCCTCTTCGAGAATAATGCCTATGGAAATCCATACATCTTTAAGAGGGAGAGCTTGGAGTATAGAAGTAGCTCCTTTTTCTTTTAGAGAATATTTAAATATAAAAAATATTGATATTAAAGATAAAAATATTATATATGGGTCGAAAAAGTCATTAATAAAAAAATATTTCTATGAATATATAAAATGGGGAGGTTTCCCCGAGGTTTCTCTTCTAACATCGGATTTTGAAAAGAAGAAGGTTATTACAGAATATCTCGAGGCAATGTTTTTCAAGGACCTGGTAGAAAGATTTAATATAACCAATATTCATCTTTTAATAGTCCTTATGGAAAAACTTTTTTCCTCCTTTTCCTTAAAAATTTCTTTGACCGCTTTTTATAAACAATATAAAGAAAAATTTCCTTTTTCTAAAGATACTTTATTTTTGTATTACCAATACTTCTTAGAAAGTATGCTCATTTTTGAGACAAGAAAATTTGCTGAATCTTCTTATAAGAGATTGAGAAATCCGGCAAAAAATTATCTTGTTGATACTGGTATCTGTAAAAAGATTACCTCTGCTGATTGGGGAAGAATGTTAGAAAATATAGTCTTTTTGCAGTTAAGAAAAAAAGGAGAAGAGGTATTTTATTTTGATGAAAATAGAGAATGTGATTTTATAGTAAAAGATAATCAAGGTAAAATAACTCCCTATCAAGTAACCTGGGAATTAAAAGAAGATAATGAAGAAAGGGAGATGGAAGGGTTAGTTGAGGCATGCAAAAAATTAGGCTTAAAAAAGGGTACAATATTCACCTTTGACGAAGAAGAAAATAAAGTGCTAAAAGATATAAATATTCAAATACTACCAGTATGGAAATGGCTATTAGCAAATCGATGAAGTAGTTAATTGGTTCATTAGTTTGTTTGTTAATTAGTTTAATAGTACTTTAAATTATTTAATTATTGATTTTGATTGTTTGATTGATCGGTAAATTGTCCGATTCTTAGATTCTTTGATTCTTTCCAGATTGGCAGATTGGCTGATTCTTCGATTCTTCTATTAACTTGAAGCAATCAGCACAACACTGTTGCAAATAACGAATAAATAAAGTAAAATAAATTAATGTTCACACCCTGAACAATTGCAAATAATAATTGAAATGATACTTTATATGTCAAAAATTAATGCATTTAATGAATTAAATGTCTGGAAAAATTCCAGATCTTTTACAAAAAAGATTTATCAAATTACAAACAATTTCCCTAATTCTGAAAACTATGGGCTCAAATCTCAGATTACACGAGCATCTGTGTCAATAATGAGCAACATCGCAGAGGGATTTCATAGGTATTCAAAAAAAGAATTTATAAATTTTTTAGTCATATCGAGAGGTTCTATAGCAGAAGTCCAAAGTCATTTATTTGTTGCACTTGATTTAAAATATATTAATGAAGAACAATTTAATAAACTATATTCCCAATCGGAAGATATCTTTAAACAAAAAAATGCACTGATAAAATATCTCAGAACCTGTAAGGATTATAATGTTAAATAAGGTAATACTCAACCAATGGAACTCTTAAGTTTTTTACTTTGAACTAATTAACTAATAAACCAATTAACTAAGAAAACTATTTAACTATTCAAGGAGTATACCATGCACATATCTATTGTGGGTACCGGCTATGTCGGCCTGGTCACCGGAACCTGCCTGGCTGATTTTGGGCTTAAGGTGACTTGTGTAGATAAGGATGATAATAAAATTAAACTACTTAATTCGGGGAAAGTGCCTATTTATGAACAAAACTTAGAAAATATGATTTCCAAAAATATATCTGCTGGCCGTTTAAACTTTTCTACTAATTTTAAACAAGCAGTGCAACAATCCCAGGTTATCTTTATAGCTGTTGGCACACCTTCCAATGATGATGGTTCAGCAGATCTTAGTCAGGTAGAAGAGGTTGCTAAAGAGATTGGTAATTATATTAATGAGTATAAAGTAATAGTCAACAAATGTACTGTTCCTGTAGGTACCGCCCGCAAAATAAAACAAATCATAAAGAATAGTCATCACAAGCGTCCTTCTTCTGGTAATTGCGAGGAGCGAAGTGACGAAGCAATCTCAAACAATATCAATCCCGGAGACCTTTCTGCTTACCATCCATGCCAGGATTCTCTTTCCAGTCATTGCTCCTCTTCTACTTACCCCTCTCCCTTGAGGGGAGAGGGCAGGGTGAGGGTGAAACATCCCTTCGACATAATATCTAATCCCGAATTCCTCCGGGAAGGTTCAGCAGTATACGACTTCACCCATCCAGATAAAATCGTCATCGGTTACGAAACTGAAAAAGCCAAGCGGATAATGCAGGAAATATATCGTCCACTTTATCTACTTGATACACCATTTGTCTTTACAAACTTAGAAACAGCCGAAATGATTAAATATGCCTGCAATGCTTTTCTGGCAACTAAGATTACCTTTATAAATGAAATTGCCAACCTTTGTGATAGAGTAGGGGCAGATGTCCATCAGGTAGCTAAAGCTATGGGGATGGATGGGCGCATCAGCCCTAAATTCCTGCATCCCGGACCAGGCTATGGAGGCTCCTGTTTTCCGAAAGATACCAGGGCTTTGCATGCCATTGCCAGTGAATATAATTATGATTTTAAATTAATTAAAGCAGTAATAGCTGCTAATTCCAGACAAAGGGGAATAGTAGTTGATAAAATTGAAAAATCATTAATAGACCTGAAAGATAAAACAATTGGTATTTTAGGATTAGCTTTTAAACAAAATACTGATGATATTAGAGAATCAGCAGCTATTGATATTATCAAAATCCTCTTGCAAAAAGGTACTCAAATTAGATGTTTTGATCCAATGGCAGTGGAAAATACCAAGAAAATATTACTGAATTTGGTTTTTTGTTCAGATGAATACGAAACAGCTCGTGGCAGTGATGCACTAGTAATACTAACCGAATGGAACCAGTTCCGAAATTTAGACTTAAATAGATTGAAGAGTATAATGAATAAATTAATTATAATTGATACTAAAAATCTCTATGAACCTTGCAAAGTCAAAGAATTGGGATTCAAATATATTGGTATGGGTAGAAATTAGTTATTTAATTGACTATTTGCTACTAGTATTAGCGATTGATTGGTTGGCAGATCGGCAGATTCTTTGATTCTTTTTCGATTGGCAGACTGGCTGACTGGCAACCGAAAGATTATATTGTATTCGATTGTTAGATTGGTTGATTAACTGATCGGTAGATTGTATCTTGAACTAATTAACTAACGAACTAATTAACTGTATTTGTGAACTAACGAACCAAATTAACTAATTAACTAATTAACCAATGAACTAATGAACCAATTGATTATGAACCAAAAATCTTTCCTAAAAAAATTATATGAAATATTCACTCCCAGGGAGCGTACGCAGGCTGTGCTAATCTTTATAGCCAGCCTTGTAACTGCCTTTGCTCAGGCTTTTGGAGTAGCTAGTATATTTCCATTTATCAGTGTAGTTATGAATCCAAACATGATTCAACAAAATAAATGGCTTTCGCTCATCTACAATAAACTTAATTTCTCTGAAATAAATTCCTTTATTTTCTTTTTAGGAATTGCTGTGTTGCTAATAGTGATATTATCAAGTATCATTTCGGCAGTAACTACCTGGGCTAAAACAAGATTCACCCTTGGCAAAAATCATTCTTTATCACAAAGACTTCTAACTATTTATCTATCTCAACCCTATGAATATTTCCTGCAAAAAAACAGTAGTGAATTAGGAAAGAATGTTTTATCAGAAATAAATCAGCTTACCAGCCAGCTTTTAATATCATTATTTGATATTCTAATCAATGGATTAATGGTTTTAGTCATAGTTGGTATGTTATTTACAGTTGATGTATCTGTTACGGCTGGTGCTATAATCTTTTTAGGCGGCAGTTATGGAATAATAAATTACTTTGTAAAGAATAAGCTAAGTGATACCGGAAGGGAAAGATTGGAGGCGAACAAGGGACGGTTTCGTATGGCAAATGAAGCTCTATCTAGCATTAAAACCACTAAAGTAATGGGTATTGAATCATTCTTTCTCAATAACTACAGTTATTTTTCCAGAAAATTTGCTCGATATAATGTATTTGCTCATGTAGTAGGAGAATTACCCAGGTATCTCTTAGAGGCTATTGCTTTTGGGGGAATTATATTTTTTGTTATATTCATGATTGCCCGAGGAGAAAGAGTTATTGATTTTGTTCCCTTACTCAGTCTTTATGCTTTTGCAGCCTACAGGACATTGCCAGCTCTTAACCGTTTATTTAACGCTATGACCAGGGTTTATTATAATATAGCAATTGTAGATAAAATATATGAAGATATGATAGAAATAGGGCCACAACAGCAAACCGTATTGCCATCAAATATTGCTAAAAGTGAATTATTATTCAATAAAACAATCAAACTTCAGAACATAAGATTTTCTTATAAAGATTCAACCTTAGCTGCAATTAATGGCATAGATCTTACTATACCGAAAAATAGTATGATAGGTTTTGCTGGTCCTACTGGTTGTGGTAAGACTACTTTAGTGGATATCATTTTAGGTTTACTAACTCCCCAGGAGGGTAAAATAATCGTTGATAATATTGAAATAAATGACGTAAATCTCATTGCCTGGCAGAGAAAAATTGGTTATGTGCCCCAGGAAATATATTTAAGTGATGATACCATTCGACAAAATATTGCCTTTGGAGTTCCAGAAAATGCGATTGAAGATAAGCAGGTAAAATATGCAGCCAAGATTGTCGCTTTAAATAGTTTTATTGAAAATAAGTTACCTAAAAAATATGATACCGTTATAGGAGAACGCGGTGTCCGTCTTAGTGGTGGCCAGCGTCAAAGAATAGGCTTGGCTCGCGCTCTATATAGAAATCCTGAAGTATTAGTTTTAGATGAAGCCACCAGTTCTCTGGATGGAGCCACCGAAGAGATTGTCTTAAAGGATATTCAAAGTGCCGCCAAATCAAGAACAGTTATCATGATTGCCCATCGACTAAATACTCTAAAGGACTGTGATCAGATTTATATTTTACAACAGGGAAAGATTATAGGGAATGGAACTTATTGGGAATTGCTCAGGCAAAATAAACAATTTATGGAAATGGCAAAAATCACAGAAAAATAAAGGATTATTTTTAAATGATAATTTTAAATAATACAATAAATAAAATTATTAAAACAAAGAATCACAAAAATGAAAAATAATAATACCTCGCTTGTAAGTGTAATAATACCTGTTTATAAAGTCGAAGAATTTATCCATGAATGTATCGATAGCGTAATCAATCAAACATATGAAAATTTGGAAATTATACTTGTTGATGATTCTTCCCCTGATAAGTGCCCACAGATATGTGATGATTATGCAAAGAAAGATTCAAGAATTAAAGTAATACATAAAACACATAGTGGAATATCTAATACAAGAAATGCTGGATTGAAAATTAGCAAAGGGGAATATGTATATTTTTTAGATAGTGATGATTTTATTGATAAAGATGCTATAGAATCCTTATTATACCAAGCTCAATATTATTCAGCAGACTTTGTTTTTTTCAACCTAAAGAGAATAAGGAATACAAAAAAACTAGGACATTTATCTAATAATTTTACAAGGAAGGAACTATATTCTAATCCACTTAAAGGAATAGAAATGTTAGATAAATTATTAATATACAATGAATACAATGCTGCAGTCTCCATGATATTTATTCGCAAAAGGTTATTAATAAAGAACAAAATATCTTTTTATCCTGGCATTATTCATGAAGATGAATTATTTACCTTCAAATTATTTTTCTATAGCAATACAGTAGTGTATTTGCCTGAACCACTTTATAACAGAAGGCTAAGAGAAAATTCTATCATGACTTCTCCGATAGGGAAACACAATGTTATAAGCATGTTTATAGTTGTAGATGAAATGATTAATTCTTATTTATTTGAAGCAAAATCAGACAATGATAAAAAAGTGATTAGAATACATATTAATAAAATATTAATTAGCTTAAAAAGTAGATATTATCAGTTACCAATAAAAGATAGACTGATATTATATAATAAGGTTAAGGAATTGCAAAGTAAGTTAGACGCAAATAATTACCTTAATAGCTTAGAAGTAAGAGAAAAATATCAAAATATTAGAATATTTGATGTCAAAAGAGCAGTAAAGAGAATAATTCCAAATAGAATAAAAAAAATGATAAAAGACATTTATTAGTTGAAGATGTTACAAATACAAATCAGACGTTAACTGATATAGAAAAAGGTGTTTGAAATTAATAACCAAGAAAGAATTGTTATCACCTCTATCAATTTATGTTAAGTGATATTAAAGGATGACTATGAACAATTATGTGAGAGGAATAAATAATGAAAAATATTTTAATCATAGATGCTTATCATGATTCCGATAGAGGTGGTGCCGGCATATTGGCTGGTATAATAAATATTTTGAAAAAGATTGAGAAAGAAAAGGATGATAATTTTAATATAGGTGTTTTATATAGAGTTTCTGAGAATGATAATAGGTATAACACTGCATTTAGACATACTAAAAAAAAGTATCCCTTTATAAAATTTTATGGTTCGATTATAAATACAGAAAAAAGTCAAAAAGGATTTTTGAATAAATTTAGAACATTAGAAAAAATCATCAAGGCATTTTTTATGCTATGTTTTCCTTTTTATTTCCGTTCTAATCCTACAATGAAAGCACTACTAGAAGCTGATTATATTTTTAGCAAAGGTGGACACTTTTACCAGTTTGACAATTTCAGTTTGATAAGTTGTTTTGTCAGTAACTTTTTAAAATATTACACAATTCTTTTAGCTATAAGGTTAAAGAAAACAATTTTTCTGTTGTCCCATAGTTTTGGACCTTTTTCTGGAAAATGGAATAAATTATTTTCTAGAATTATTCTAAAAAAAGTTACTTATCTTAGTACAAGAGAAGAAATATCAAGAAAAATATTATTAGATGATGTAGGTTTGTTAAATAAGACAATAGATGTATTACCTGATTTGGCTTTTGCACTAAAACCAGCTTCAAAGGAAGAAATTAAAAAATATCTTTCAGAAAAAAAATTAGAGTTTAAAAACTATGCGGTTTTCACTCCGAGATATTGGAATTTTGGCAAAAAAAATATTAAGGATTATAGAAATCTTTATAATAATTATTTGCATGTTCAAGCTAAAATAATAGATGATCTTATTAGTAAAAAGCTAATAAAGAAGGTTGCTTTAGTTCGACATAATGATGGAAAACATTCTGTTTATGAAGATGATATTTTGCCATTGAGAGAAATATACAATAAGATAAAAAATAAAAAAGATGTTATTATATTTGATGAAGATTATTCCCCATCTATCCAATCTGCATTATATGGAGCATCAAAAATATTGATCGGTACCCGTTTGCACTCTGTAATATTTTCTTTAATTGGTGGTGCACCTGCTCTCGCTATTGGCTACACTCATAAAAGTTTAGGCATTATGCGAATGCTTAATTTGGAAGAATATGTTGTAGATATAAACAATTTTACTTATTCTGAATCAATAAAGAAGATCGAAGATATTCTAAGAAACGAGAAAGAAATCTTAGAAAAAATTAATCACAAATTAAAAAAAATGAAAAGATTATTAGAAAACAAAGTAACAATGATTTTATCTTAAAAATAAAAAAATATAATTAATTAGGGAAGGAAAGATATTTGGTGTTATTTTAAAATGAGTGGAATTGTTGCATTATATTTAAAAGGTGAATATAATTTTGAGTTTTCTAATATAAATATAAATCGTATTGCTAAAACAATAATGTATAATCTTTTAGACAAAGTTGAATATTGGAATGATGATAGGTTTTTAGTAATAATAGTTAGACATAATGACAAAGAAGGGTTGTGTTATAGCTATCCAATATTTAATAAGCAGAAAAATCTTTGTATTTTTATGGATGGGGAAATATTTGATTATAGTCATTATAAAAAAGATTTAATAAAAAAAGGATATATATTTAATACAAATAGTGATGCTGAATTTTGTTTAAATATGTTTGATGAATATGGTGTAAAATCATTTGAAAAATTAAATGGATCTTTTTCAATTCTAATTTATAATTTATTTTCAAAAGAAATTCATGTCGTTACTGATAGGTTTTCATCACGACCGATATATTATTATAGTGATAATCATAAGAATATAATTACAACGCAATGTAAATCGTTATTAGAATTCCCTGAACTTAAATTAAACCTTAACTGGAACTCATTTTTTGAATTCTTTGTATTTAATAGAGTTCTTTCTGATCATACATATTATAAAGAGGTAAAAGCTCTTCAACCTGCTAATATTCTTCAATTTAGAGATAAAAAGGCAAATATTATAAAATATTGGGAATTAAAATATAAAAATGAAAAACATAGTGAAAACTATTATGTTGATTTATTAGCTAACAGATTAAAAGCTGCTGTCGATAGAAGAACTAAAGATAATAAAAGATTTGGAATATTGCTAAGCGGGGGATTGGATTCAAGGACTATTCTTGCAGCAGATTATAGTAATAAAATAAGAAAGGGTTTTTCATTAGGAGATTTTGAAAACAGAGAAATAAAAGTTGCGAAAGAGATTGCAAAAACAAAAAACATTGAACATTATTTTCTAAGAAGAAAGCCAGATCATTATATAAGTATTATGAATGAAGCGATTGAAATGGGTGATGGTATGTATAGATATGACCACGCACATTTTTTAGGTTTTATGGAGGTCTTAAGTGAACAGTGTGATGTATTATTACATGGACATGGATTGGATTATACTTTTCAAGGTTTATATCAACCTCATTTAAATATGAATATTTTTGGTAAAATTATAAAAACACCAAAACTTGATTATCATCAGATGGAAGACATCGAAAATAGTATTTTATATAGAACGGAACTCAGCAATATTCCTCTAGGTATAAATAATATATTTAATAAAAATATTTATAGTGAGTATATTGATAATTTAAGAAATACAATAAATATAATTTTAAAAGATCAGAATATCTACAAAAATAATTTTTATAACGCGTGGGATTATTTCATATTGCATTCATTATCAAAACATTTCACATTTTTAAATTTTTTATGTGTAAGACATTATATGAATGAAAGAACAATTATTTACGATAATGATTTATTTGATTTATACCTTATGATGCCCCCAAAATATCGAATAAATGGTAGAATATACCGTAAAGCTCTAAAACTATTAAATAATGAAATAGCTAATATACCCAATAGTAACACAAATTTACCAATAAATATAAATGCCTGGTTGGAATGGTTTCTAATTAACCAAAGAAAGTTAAAAAATAAAATTATGAAACCAATTAAAATTCAAAAAAATCCTGTTTTTACTGAGGGTTCATGGCAGAATTTTGGAGAACTTATTCGTAATAATGAAAGAATGAATTCAATTATCAAGAAAAATATATCTGATGAAAGAATTTTCAATCCAAATATTTTTAACTTAGATGAAATTAATGAAATTTACAAAAATCATTTGAATAAAATAGATAACAATCCTTATATAATATTACTCTTAGTTACTTTTAGTGAATGGTTTAAAAAATATGGCTTAAATATAATTTAAAAAATAAAGAAAGCTGAATAAAAACAAATTATGAAAAAACCAACTGTAAGTGTAATAATACCAACCTATAATCGGGCTCATCTGATAGGCAGGGCAATACAAAGTGTATTGAATCAAACTTACCCGGACTTCGAGTTGATTATTGTAGATGATGCTTCAACTGATCATACTGAAAATGTAATTAAGGAATTCCTGCAGAAAGACAAAAGAATAAGTTATTTAAAACACGACAAAAACAAAGGTGGTTCTGCTGCCAGGAATACCGGAATAAAAACATCTAAAGGTGAATATATTGCATTTTTAGACTCGGACGATGAATGGCTTCAGGGGAAATTAGAGAAGCAAACTAGATTTTTTTTGGATAAATCAATTGATGTTGCTTTAGTATATACCGGATCTTTAAAAATTAATGGCAATTTAGAAAAAATTTCAACTAAAATTATTCACAAAAAAAAAGGATGGATATTCAAAGATTTATTATTGAAATATTGTATTGGTCCAACTTCAAGCATAATGATTAGACAGAAATGTTTAAAAGATGTTGGCTTGTTTGACGAAGATTTACCAAGTTGCCATGATTGGGATTTATGGCTTAGGATTTCAAAAAAATATAAGATTGATTGTTTAGAAGAACCCTTAGTAAAATATTACATTAATGAAATGAGCATTACTGCTAATGAAGATGTTAAAATTCTTGGAAGAAAAAAAATCATAGAAAATTTTAAAAATGATTTAAATGAAAATAACAGAATTCTTGCACAACATTATTTTGAAATAGGAAATATATATTGTCATTATCTTGATATAAATGATGGGAAAAAATATTTTTTTAAAGCAATTTACACATATCCATTTAATATAAAATATATAATTTATTTCATTAGTTCTCTCTTTAACAAGAAAGTGTATTTAGTATTAGCTAAAATAAAAAGATCTTTTAATAAAGATAAAGAAAAATATTAATAAATATGAATATTATTAATAAAATTTATTTGGAGAAGAAAATATTTTATCTGGTATTTTTAACTGGGTTTTTTGGAGCTGCTTTTTTAACAGTTAACTTAGGATTATTTACACTTTTTCCCTATAGATTTTTTCTTTTTCTATTATTGACTATATTTTTTTTAAAAACCTTGTTAAGTGGAAAAATTATTCTTTACCAGAAAAATGTTAGATGGTATTTCTTGTTTCTGTTATTTTGGTTAGGATATTCTATTGTTTCTTTAGCCTGGGCCATTTCTAAAGGTGATGCAATAAGAGATATTTTATTCTTAATTATGGGAGTATTGTTAATATATTTTTCAACATACTATATTGACAATGAAAAAGACCTAAAAAGCTTATTTATTTTATGGATAATTTGTTTTGGAGTATTGATTATAATAGGTTTTTGGGAACATCTGACTGGAAATCATCTTCAAATATCAAAGCATTATAATGAGTTAATATCAAGGGTGATGTTCAGGCCAACCGGGGTCTTCCCCAATACCAATGATTATGCAACATTTTTATCTATAAGTATTCCCTTTGGGATAGCGATGTTTCGTTACTATAAGCAGACATTATATCGACTGCTTGGCATTGCTATTGTCTTGTCGGCATTTTATCTAATCGTAGAGACCGGCTCCAGGGCAAATATTATTGCAATATTATTGGAGATTATCTTTATATTTTTATTTTTAATGAATATAAATAGGAAAACTAAATTTATCCTCACTGTTAGTATTTTAATAATTGTTTTATTTCTTTTTTTTGGAAATAATATTTATCAATATTATGACAAAATATTCGTTGAAATAACATCTATTGGAAGGCAAGTTAATTTAATAGAAGGATCAATGAGTGTGAGAATTAATTTGATTAAAAATAGTCTATTATTTTTATATAAAACTGCTGGTTTTGGAGTAGGAGCTGGAAATGCTGAATATTATATGGAGAATTTCCCCCAATATAATACTTACGGAATTTTAAATCCGCACAATTGGTGGTTAGAGATATTAGTTAATTATGGTGTTTTAGTCTTTGCGGGATATTTATTATTTTACTTTAGAATGATTTTCAATCTTTGGAAAATATTTAAGAGTAACTTAACTAGGATAGAAAAAATGATTTGTGAAGCGCTTTTAGTTTCGATCATAGGTTTTTTTGTGGCAAGTATGAGTTCGAGTTCGATATTAGCATTTAAACCACAATGGCTACTCTTTGCCTTTAGCCTTAGTTTTATCAATTATTTTCCCAAAAAAGAAAAAACGAGAATATTATGAAGGTATTAATAATTTCCCATATGTATCCATCATCCTTTAATGAGGTTTATGGAATTTTTGTTCATGAACAAGTAAAAGCTTTAAAAGATGAGGGGATTGAGATAAAGGTAATTTCCCCGGTACCCAGAACACCTTTTCCAACAAATAAAATAAGCAAAAAATGGAAAAAGATTAGCATGATTCCTGATTATACTAATTGGGGTAAAATACCTGTATACTACCCAAGATACATAACTTTCCCAAAGTCAATCCTTTTTGAATCCTCAGGGGAAAGGATGTATAAAGGAATCAGACAATTGGCAGTAAAAATATACCAAGATTTTAAATTTGATTTAATCCATGCTCATGTTGCTCTTCCTGATGGATATGCTGCAATGAAACTTGCAGAAGTTTTTAATGTTCCCTATGTTGTTACTATTCATGGGCAAGACCTGCAACAGACAATATATAGAAACAAACAATGTAAAGAAAATATTTTTAAAGTAATATATTCAGCAAAAAAAATTATATTAGTAAGCAATAAATTAAAAAATATTATTAAAAAATATTATGATGATAAAAATAATAAATTTAAGGTTATTGCGAATGGAGTAAATATTAATAATATTTTAAACAGTGAAGTGGAAAAAACTAATGAAGAAAGAAAGAAAATCATTCTTAGTGTGTCTAATTTAAAGAAAACTAAGGGACTTGATTTAAATTTGAAAGCTTTTAGCATGCTGATTGGAAAATATCCAAACTTAAAATATTTAATAGTTGGGGATGGTATAGAGAGAAAAAATCTGGAAAATTTATCAAAAGAATTAGGAATTACTGACAAAGTAGAATTTTTAGGGGTGTTATCACATGAGAATGTAATGAAAAAAATGGTGGAAGCAGATATATTTTCCTTGCCTAGTTGGAATGAAGCCTTTGGAGTGGTTTATATAGAAGCTATGGCACATGGGAAACCTGTAATTGGATGTATAGGAGAGGGACTTGAAGATTTTGTAGAAAACGAGAAAATGGGTATGTTGGTTAATCCAAAAGATGTTGATAGTCTTACCGAGGCAATATACTATTTATTGAGCAATCCCGATAAAGCTAGAGAAATGGGAGAAAAAGCCCGGGAATTAGTTTTTGAAAAATATACCTGGGAAAAGAATGCTGAAAATACAATCAAGGTGTATGAAGAGGTTTTAAACAATGCCAGGTAAGGTATGTGTAATAACAACTGTCCATAACCCTTTTGATACTAGAATATTTCATAAAGAAGCTAAAACATTAGCCAAAGCTGGGTATGAAGTGGTTTTGATTGCTCAACATGATAAGAATGAAGTGGTTGATAGTATTAGTATTATTGCATTACCAAAACCGAAAAATAGAGTTTTCCGAATCCTTTTTTTGGGATGGAAAGCTTACAAAATAGCATTAAAACAGAATGCGGATGTCTATCATTTTCATGACCCCGAATTTATTTTTTTCGGTATTTTATTAAAATTATATGGCAAGAAAGTAATTTATGATGTTCATGAAGATGTTGCAAAACAAATATTGTATAAATCCTGGATTGGGAATAGATTATTAAGAAAAATAATATCAAAAATATTTTCTTTTTTTGAAAAAATATATTCAATTTTTTTTAGTTATATAATTACTGCTACAGAGGGTATAGCTGAAAAATTTTTAATAGAAAAAACAATTGTTATTAGAAATGTACCTTCATTAGAGCTAATTGATGAAATAAAGCCAAAAAATTATAAAAAAGAAAAAAAGATTATCATATATGCAGGTGGGTTAACTCGAGTCAGGGGTATCAAAGAGGTAATAAAGGCAATGGAATATATGGATACTGACTATGAGTTGGCTCTAATTGGGAAATGGCAAAGTATAGGTTTTAAGATGGAATGTGAAAGATTAAGAGGTTGGGAAAAAACAAAATATCTAGGGTTCCTCCAATTAGAAAAAGTGTTATGTTATATGAAAACTGCTGATTTAGGAATATGTTTATTATTCCCTGAGGAAAACTATATTACAGGCTTGCCAGTAAAGGCATTTGAATATATGGCTTGTTCTTTGCCAATTATTATGTCTGAATTTTACAAAGACAGTAATATATTTAATGAATGTGCTTTATTCGCCAGGCATGATGACCCAAAAGATATTGGAACAAAAATGAAATATATTTTACAAGATAAAGTAATAAGATTAAAGTTAGGAAAATTGGGAAGGGCATTAGTAGAAAAAGAATATAATTGGGAAAAAGAAAAAATAAAGTTATTGCAAACATACCAAAAATTAAATTATATTAAATAACCATGTAAAAATAAATATAGTAAAATTATTTAAACTAATATAGAGTTATAATGAATAAATATATTATTTTCAATAAAATATGTTCGACTTTTTATATTATTTAAGGAGATTTTAATGAAAAAATACAATTTTGCTTTGATTGGCTGTGGCCGTATTGCTTATAAGCATATTGAGGCTATAAAAAATATAGAAAACGCTGACCTGGTAGCAGTATGTGATATTAAGGAAGAAAGAGCTAGGAACAAGGGTAAGGAAAATAATGTGAATTGGTATACTGATTACCATAAGATGTTGGTAAATGAGGATATTGATATTGTGAATATATTAGTTGAAAGCGGTAAACATGCTGAGGTATTTAGAAATATTGCTCATTATAAAAAAAATGTTATAGTTGAAAAACCCATGGCTTTAACACTGAAAGATGCGGATGATATGATAAAAATAGCAGATAAAATGGGCATTAAGTTATTTGTGGTAAAGCAAAATCGGTTTAATCTACCGGTGCAATTATTAAAAAGGGCTTTAGATGAAGGCAGATTTGGTAAATTGATTTTAGGTACTGTTAGGGTTCGTTGGCATCGAGACCAATCTTATTATGATCAGGATTACTGGAGGGGAACCTGGAAATATGATGGGGGCGTTTTTACAAACCAGGCATCGCATCATCTTGATTTACTGGAATGGATGATGGGGGATATTGAATCAGTTTTTGCTAAGTCGGATACCTTTTTACATCAGATAGAAACAGAAGATACTGGTGTGGCTATTTTTCGATTTGTTAATGGAGCTTTGGGTACTTTTGAAGCAACCACTTGCACAAATCCAGTTGATTTAGAAGGCTCAATAAGTGTTTTGGGAGAGAACGGAACTGTTGAAATTAGTGGTTTTGCTATTAACGAAATGAAGGTTTGGAATTTTAAAGATGAAAAAGATTATGACAAAGGAGTTTTCGACAGCAGCTACAAACCAAAAAATGTCTATGGCTATGGTCATGAGCTTTATCTAAGAAATGTAATCAACGCAATTGAGAGTAACAGCACTGGTTTAGTTGAAGGCATAGAAGGAAGAAAGTCATTAGAATTAATTAATGCTATTTATGAATCCATTGAAACTGATAAACAGATATTTTTAAGATTTAAACCCAAAAAATGTAAACTAGGAGGAAATGTTGAAGAAAATATATAAAAATGTATTCATTGGGGAAAATGTACATATTGGTGAATTTGTTGTAATTGGTGAGCCACCGCCAGGATATAATGACGGAGAATTAAAGACTATTATAGGTGACAACTGTAATATTAGGTCTCACACGGTTATATATGCAGGGAATGTCATTGGTAGTAATTTTCAAACTGGACATGGTGTTAATATTCGTGAGCTGAACGAAATAGGCAGTAATGTCAGTATTGGGACCCATTCTATTATTGAGCACCATATTAAAATTGAAGATAATGTTAGAGTTCATTCTAATGTATTTATTCCTGAATATAGTGAACTCAAAAAGGGTTGTTGGATAGGACCATCGGTAACCTTGACAAATGTATTACATCCACTATGTCCTAAAACTAAAGAATGTGTTAGAGGTGCAGTTATTGGTAAAAATACTAAAATTGGAGCAAATGTTACAGTTTTACCGGATATACAGATTGGTGAAAACTGTTTAATAGGAGCGGGTAGCCTTGTAACAAAAGATTTAATAGAAAATAATTGGGTTTATGCTGGTGTACCTGCAAAGAAAATAAAGCAAATAAAGGAATTAACTTGCCCATATAATTTAATTTTAAAACCTTATGATATAGAGGTATAAGCATATGATTCCATTAGTTGATTTGAAAGTGCAATATTATTCTATAAAAGAAGAAATTGATAAGGCAATCCAAAATGTAATATTTAATACTAGTTTTATTATGGGGCAAGAACTAACTGAATTTGAGCAGGAATTCGCACAATTTTGTAATACCAAATATGCTATTGGAGTTGCTAATGGTTCAGATGCTTTGTTTCTTGCTTTAAAAGCTTGTGATATAAAAGAAGGGGATGAAGTTATAACGACACCTCATACCTTTATCGCTACCACAGAAGCAATTTCACAGGTTGGTGGAAAGGTGGTTTTTGTAGATATTAATCCCATAACTTATACAATTGATGTCGAAAAAATAGAAGATAAAATTAATAAAAATACCAAAGCAATTATTCCTGTTCATCTTTATGGACAGACTGCTGATATGGATTTATTGTTAAAGTTAGCAAGAGAATATAATTTAAAGATAATTGAAGATGCGGCTCAAGCCCATGGCGCTGAGTATAAAGGTAAAAGAGCTGGTTCTATTGGTGATATAGGTTGCTTTAGCTTTTATCCAGGTAAAAATTTAGGTGCCTATGGGGATGCGGGTATGGTTACTACAAATAACAAGGAATTAGCTAATAAAGTCAAACTGTTGAGGAACCATGGAAGAATAGAAAAGAAATATAAGCACTCTATTGAAGGATATAGCAGTAGGATGGATAATTTGCAAGCAGCTGTTTTAAGGGTTAAATTGAAATATTTAGAAATATGGAATGATAAGCGAAGGGAAAATGCACAAAAATATAATGAGTTAATGCAAGATGTTCATGGAATTACTGTTCCCTTTGAAGCGGATTATGCTAAGCATGTTTATCACTTATATGTAATTAAAGTAAACAGAGAAAGGGATAAATTAATAGAAGCACTTAAAAGAAATGGTATTGCATCTGGAGTCCATTATCCAATACCTCTACATATGCAACCGGCTTATAGCGGTTTAGGATATAGAGAAGGAGATTTTCCATTTACAGAAAAAGCAAGTGAGTCAATAATATCATTACCATTATATCCTGAGTTGACTGGTGATCAAATCAATAATATTGTTAAGACAATAAAAGATTCTATTATAACTTTATATTAAGGATGAATAAATTGAAATATAATAATACTACCACAGTATCTTTTGTGATACCTATGTATAATGAAGAAAGATACATTGAAAATTGCTTAATATCCTTAATAAAACAAAGTTACCCGAAGGATAAGTATGAAATAATAATAGTTGATGGTAATTCTGAAGACAATTCGAGAAAAATTGTCGAAAAGATTAAAAAAGAATGTCAAATTATAAAAATATTTACTAATACTGAAAAAGTTACCCCAATTTCTTTTAATATAGGTATCAGAAATTCCTTAGGTGATATAATTATATTTGGCGGTGCCCATGCAGTATATGACAAAGACTATATCAGGGAATGTGTCAAATTATTAATGACTACTGATGTAGAAAATGTTGGTGGAATTCAAAATGCAGTGGGGCAAGGCTATATTAGCAGCGCTATAGCTTATGCTATGAAATCCCCGTTTGGTGTAGGAAATGCTTATTATCATTTTACCAAAAAAGAAAGATATGTTGATTCGGTTTGGGGTGGAGCATTCAGGAAAGAGACCCTAGTAAAATTAGGTGGATTTAATGAAAAGTATGTAAAAATGCAAGACTATGAACTTAATTATAGATTAAGAAGTATTGGCGGGAAAATTTTAGTATCTCCAAAAATTAAATGCAAGTATTTTGTACGCGATTCCCTGAAAAAATTTGCAAAACAATATTTTATATACGGTGCATGGAAAGTTAAGGGAATTGTTGAACACCCAGATTTACTTGCTATTAGACACCTGGTTCCTCCATGTTTTGTGATAGCATTGACCATTTCGATTTTTATTCTGCCTTTTAATTTGATGATTGGTTTAGTAATACCTATTTCGTATATAGTTCTAAATTTTTTGTTCTCAATTACTATATCTATTAGAGAAGGATTAAAATATTTTTTTATTTTACCAATTATTTTTTTCTTAATGAATTTTTCATGGGGTTTAGGGTTTTTATGTGGTTTAAAAAAATTTGGAATTCCCAAAATAAGCATAAGAACAATTTTAAAAAGTATTAAAAATAATTAAGAGTAACATTGAGTAACATTGAGGGACGGTTCTTTTTTGTTGATATGAGATTTAATATCTGCTATTCTGGACGGGGGTAATCCTATACCAAGAAAAGCAAGAAAGAAAAGTAATACAGGGATCTATCATGTAGTACTAAGAGGAATAAACAGACAGCGTATTTTGAAGACGAACCAGACTATCGGAAATTTCTTGAGACCATTAAAACAAATAGAGAAAAAAGGGCATCTGTTTCAGGATCGTTATAAAAGTAAAGCCATAGAGACAAATAGTTACTTTCTTACAGTTTTACGATATATTAATCAAAATCCAACCAAAGCATTGATTATCAAAGGGATTAAACAATATCCCTGGAGTAGTTATCAGGAAAATACAACAAAGTTACAGGTATGCGATATTGTATTTGCACTGAAGATATTTTCAGAAGACTATCAAAAGGCATTAGAATTATTTTCAGAAGAACCATTAATCCACAGCTAAAAACCCATAAATTAAGTGTAAACTATAAGGATTATGGGTTTTCAGCTGTTTATATGAAGGATTGTTTTTGGATGACAGGTAGCAGTATTCTAATGTAAATAATATGTCCTTTATATAAGACAACTAATAGCATTTAATTGACTTTTTTCTATCAAAGATGGGATATTATATTTATGATATAATTTAAAAATAAATGTTATATTGATGAATAGTATGAATTTGGATGAAATAGAGAAAAAAATAAAAAAATATTGATAAATAGTTTATCCCCAAAATTAATATACATTTTTGGTTCTATAATTACAAATAGAATCCGAAACGATAGCGATATTGATATTGCTATATTAGCTGATAAGCAAATAGACGAATACCAGCTTTACATGATTTTCCAGCAATTAGCTGATGATCTAAAGAGAAAAGTTGATATTGTAGATTTGAAAAGAGCTTTTACTGTCTTGAAAGCTGAGATTTTAAGAGATGGTAAATTAATCTATAATTCAGACAACCAAGAAAAGATACATTTTCAGTTAAGAGTTTTACAAGATTATGTTTTTTTAAATGAGAGAAGACTGGAAATCATTAATAAGTGATAGAAAAAGGGTAGTACCGTATGATTGATGATATTGTTTTAAATAAGTCTGATATTATTAAAAAGTGTATACAAAGGGTATATGAGAAATATGCAGATAACCCAAATAATTTAAATATTATTACAAAGCAGGATTCAATTATCTTAAATATACAAAGAGCATGTAAGGCAGTAATTGACTTAGGGATGCATAGTATAGCCGAAAAAGAGTTGGGAATTCCTCAATAGAGCAGAGATGCCTTTGTATATTACAAGACCAGGGGATAATTGATAATAATATTTCTGAAAGACTAAAAGCTATGGTTGGCTTTAGAAGTATCACCATTCATAATTATCAGAAACTCAGTATAAAAATTATTCAATCAATTATTGAAAAGCATTTAAAGGATCTAGTTGATTTTGCAGAGATAATTTAGAGTTTATAATATACAATCTGCTAATTAAAATAGTGACCTATACTGAATAAAACTGTTTTCAGTTTTCAGGTACCAATTTCCAGTAAAAGATGTAAGCAACAATTTATGGAACTGCTTTAGCCACTTTACTCATTTTTAGTGGCAGGGAAAACTTCACGCGATGATTGAAAAGTTTATCGTATTGTGTGAAAGATAAAAAAGATACAGGATGCAAGATAATGCAAGAGTTAATATCAAGATTTTTAGATAAAATGATTTTTATATATCATTATTAAGATTTGTGAACTTGCTATTATTAATCCAAAGTTTATAATAGATGGTAATAAACTTTAACAGTTTAGACAAGAAGAAAAAAATAAGAAGATATGTAAAAAAAATAAAAAAACCACACTATGTGGATTCAGTATTTACTTAGTATATTACAGGAAGATGTTGAGATGAAAATAATAATATTAGCGGGTGGTACCGGCTCTAGGCTTTGGCCATTAAGCCAAGACCGCTTTCCCAAGCAGTTTATCAAGTTTCAGGGGAGAAAATATTCTTTATTTCAGGAAACATTTCATCGCAGTGCACTGTTAGCTGGTTTAGATGATATCTATGTAGTTACGAATAAAAATTATAAATTTTTAGTTATGGGTGCAGTGGAAGAGTTAGGATATAATTATCCCGAGGAAAATATATTAGTAGAGCCGGAAGCTAAAAATACCTTACCAGCTATTTATGCCGGAGTTGATGAGATTTTAAAAAGAGGAGGAAGTATATCTGAATCTATTGTGGTATTCCCCTCTGATCATTTAATTAGAAGAAGTGAAAAATTTATAGAACTAATCAAATCCGTGGAATATTTAACCAGTGATTCGCTTATCACTTTTGGTATTAAGCCCGCTCTACCAAATACCGGTTATGGATATATTTCACCAGGAGAGAAAATAGGGGAATATGGCTATGTGGTTAAAGAGTTTAAGGAAAAACCAGATTATCAAAGGGCGGTAGAGTATATTAAAAAAGGATATTTCTGGAATAGTGGAATTTTTATGTTTAATAGTGAAATATTTATTGAAGAAGCAGAAAAGTTTACTCCTGAAATTAGGAAGGCTTTCCAGGAGAGTAAAAATCTGGAAGAGACTTTTGATAAGATTAAGGAGAATATTTCCATTGATTATGGCATGATGGAAAAAAGCAAGAGGGTGGTAGTGGTTCCGACAGATATTGGCTGGAATGACCTGGATAGTTTTGATACTTTCTATAATGTTTTTGACCGGGATGAGAAAGGAAATGTTGGTAGTGAGGAATATTTATTGCTGGATTCCAGAAACAATCTTATTCACTCCGAAGCTGGGAAGTTAGGAGTAATGGTTGGAGTTGATGATTTGATTATCATTGATGTGAAAGACGCTCTTTTAGTTTGTAAAAAAGGACAATCCCAAAGGATAGAAGAAGTTGTTGACCTGTTAAAGGAAAAGAAGGATATTCACACTGAATATCATGTGCAGGATTTTCGTCCCTGGGGTAGTTATGAGGTGTTAACAGAAGAGCTTGGTGCCTTTAAAATAAAGAGGATAAAGGTAAATCCAGGGAAGAAGCTCAGTTACCAGCTGCATCATCATAGAGCTGAACATTGGATGGTGGTAAAAGGGATAGCTAAAGTAACTTTAGACGATAAGGAAAGGATTATGAATGCTGGTGAAAGTGTGGATATTAAAGTAGAACAGAAACATAGATTGGAGAATGTGGGGGAATCTGTTTTAGAGATAATTGAGGTGCAGATGGGGGAGTACCTGGAAGAGGATGATATTGTCAGATTTGATGATGAATATGGCAGGAAGTGAAGTATGATATTATCTCGACAATGATAAGATGGATGAGGAAAATTAAATTTATTTTTGATTTAGAAGACTGAAATATTAAGGCAAATATGTTGGTGGATAAGATGTTTTTATTATTGGTGGTGGCTTTATTTTCATTTTTGGTTACCTTTATAGGTTTTCCCATGGTTATCCCACGCTTAAGACAGGCGGGGATTACCGGTAAGAATATGAACAGTGAAAAGCAAGAAGAAATACCGGAAATGGGTGGCTTGGTGATGGTAGCCGGTTTTTGCGGTGGACTAATATTAATCATATTTCTTAAGGTATTTTTCAGATTATTGTCTGGCATATATCTGATTAACATATTAGCTACCCTTTCTACTGTGTTAATTGTGGCATTGATTGGAATATTTGATGACCTTATCTCCATGAGGCAGATTATAAAAGCTTTTATGCCCATTATTGCTGCCCTGCCTTTGGTAGCTATTGAATTTAGCGATACAATAATGCATATTCCATTTATGGGCAGAGTCAATTTTGGCATTTTATATCCCTTAATTTTAATTCCTCTGGGTATTACCGGTGCTACCAATGCTTTTAATATGCTGGCTGGATTTAATGGCTTGGAAGTAGGCTTGGGGATAGTATGTATGGTAACAGTTTCCATTATTGCTTATCTTACCGGGAGCGTAACTGCTTTAGCTATTTCCTTAACCTGTCTGGGAGTTTTGCTTGCCACAATATATTATAATTGGTACCCGGCAAAGGTGCTGGTAGGTGATGTGGGGACCTTATGTATGGGAACAGTGCTGGCAGTGAGTGTTATTGTGGGTGATTTTGAGACCGCTGGAGCGATATTGATTATACCTTTTTTGGTAGAATTTATTTTTAAGGCAGCTCATGGATTTCCCAGCAAAGGATGGTGGGGAATTTATAAGGAAGGGAAGTTATATTGTCCTGAGGAAAGAATAGTTAGTCTACCCCAATTAATTATGAAAATTAGTGGAGGAATCAAAGAGTCGCACCTGGTACTGGTGCTAATTGGCATAGAAGCGATATTTGGAGTAATAGCTATTTTGCTTTATTTGTAAAATAATATAACGGAGCATATAGGAAGGGGATAGCTTTTCAGTTTGAAGTTTTAGAGATGCTTATGGAAAGGGCTTATCTTTAATGAAGATATTGATAGTTGGTGCCGGACCGGCAGGTTGTTATACCGCTCAATTATTAAAGAGAATGGGCTATCGCTCGGTTCTGTTAGAAGAACATATTTCAGTGGGAAAACCGGTACATTGTGCCGGTATTATCTCCTCAGATATGCTTACCCTGGTACAGCCATTCATTTCTGATGATGCTCTTATCAGTAGAATTAATGGATTTTCTATAAATACACCATGGGAAGAAGAGTTTTCCATTAATAGAGAAGGCGTAGCAGTAATATTAAATAGGGAAAAGTTTGACTCATATTTAGGTGAAGGCCTGGAGATTCATTTGGGAGAGCGCGTTTCTACTATTAAGCAAAACAATGGTACTTATTTAGTAGAAACGGAACAGGGAAAGGAGTATGAAGCAGATATCGTAATAGGAGCGGATGGAGTTAATTCCTTGGTTCGAAGATACCTTTTACAAAATTATAGTAAAAAAGATAACAATAGCAATATCATATTAAAATATTATTTTGGTATGCAATACCAGATAAGATTGCATGATTATATCCCGATTAGGGCCAAAGATGTAATTCAGGTCTTCTTTAACGAAACTGTTCAATTTTTTATCTGGATGATTTCCGAAAATTCAAATATTTTGAGGATTGGAATATTATCGGATCAGGGTAAGGATATGCTGCACGATTTTATCAGGGAAAAAGAGATTAAAGGGGAGATTATTGATACAGTCTCTGGAAAAATTCCCTTAGGATTTATTCCCACCTGTGATAATCAGATTGCTCTGGTTGGTGATGCTGCCTGTCAGATTAAGCCTTTAACTGGGGGAGGTCTTTCTTATGGTTTGCAATCTGCTCAGATTCTGGCAGACTGTATCAGGGAAGGTAAATTAGAACAGTATGATAGCCGATGGAAAAAACAGTTTGGTCAGGAAATTAAATTTGGGATTAAGGCTCGTAAGATTTACGAAAATTTAGATGATGATCAGAGGAGAGAACTATTCACCTTATTCAGAAAAAATTCTGATTTCATTGAAAAGATGGTTGATTATGACCACCATTCCAGATTATTCCGGGAGGCTTTCCGAAAACCCCAGATTTTACTGGATACTGGAAAGTTGTTCAGATTTTACCTGGAAGACTTAGTAAGTGAATTTATCAGATAAAATAATAGACCAGATAAGATTAAGGAAATAGGGTGTAATAGGATAAAAAGTACTAAAGCAGATTTTATAGGCAAATTAGTCATAATTACACAGCAAAGAGTTAAGTGAAATATCATAGATTGCGAATTAAAGAGTAAACTCAATTTAGAGGGGAGGGATTAATTTTGGATTACCGGGGAAAATATAAACAATGGTTGAACAGCTCTTATCTTAGCAAGGAAGATAAAGATGAATTGCGTTCTATTGCTCATAATAAAGATGAAGTTATAGACCGTTTTTATAAGGATTTGGAATTTGGTACCGGAGGAATGCGAGGTAAAATTGCCATTGGTACCAATCGTATGAATATTTATACCGTAGGACAATCCACCCAGGGATTAGCTAATTATCTTATCAAGAAAGTGAAAAAAGCTCAGGAAAGAGGAGTAGTTATTGCCTATGATCCCAGACGGAAATCTCGGGAGTTTTGCGAGCAGGTAGCCCAGGTTTTAACAGCCAATGGTATCAAAACCTTTCTCTTTGATGATATACGCCCTACTCCCGAACTATCTTTTGCTGTAAGGATGATTGGTGCTGCTGCCGGTATTGTAGTCACTGCCAGTCATAATCCACCTGATTATAACGGTTATAAAGTGTATGGCGAGAATGGTGCCCAGATATTACCGGAGGTAGCTGATGAGATTATTGCCGAGATTGGTAAAATTAGAGACTATTCTGAAGTGAAGTTAATTTCCTTAAAAGAGGCAAAAGAAAGGAAATTGTGTAATATATTGGGTGAAATATTTGACCGTGTTTACTATGGAAAGGTTAAAACATTGTCACTGAGTAAGGCGGAGGAAATAGATAAAAACATAAAGATAGTATACACTCCCTTACATGGCACCGGGAATGTTCCTATAAGAACAATTTTAAGTGAGATGGGATTTTGTAATGTTTTTGTGGACGAAGAGCAGGCTCAGCCAGATACTGAGTTTTCTACTGTAGAATCACCCAATCCAGAGAATCCCGAGGCATTTGAACGTGCAGTAGAGTTAGGTAAAAAGGTAGGAGCAGAGATTTTACTTGCTACTGATCCGGATTGTGACCGTATTGCTGTAGCAGTTCAGAGTAAAAGAAATTATGTGTTTTTAAACGGCAATCAGACTGGAGCCTTGCTGTTAGATTATATTCTAAAAAGACGCCAGGAAAGAGGGAAATTGCCCAAAAATGGTTTTGTGATAAAAACTATTGTTACTTCGGAAATGGGTAAAGTGATTGCCGAGCACTACAATATTCCCACTTATGATACTCTGACCGGATTTAAATTTATCTGTAATAAAGCAGAAGAACTGGAGAAAAAAGGTGGTGTTTTTTTATTCGGGTATGAAGAGAGTATTGGCTATGTTACGGGAAATTTCGTACGGGATAAGGATGCGGTAATAAGTGCCATGTTGATTGCGGAGATGGCCGCTTTTTATAAGAAAAAAGGCTTGACCCTGCTGGATGTTTTACAGAAACTTTATGAGCAACATGGATATTTCCTGGATCATTTAGAATCAATCTTCCTGGAAGGATTGGAAGGAGAACAGAAGATAGAAAAGATAATGTCTGGATTTCGGGAGATATTTCCCGAGATTTCGGGAATGAAGATATCACGTAAAATTGATTATCAATCATCCTTTCAATATGATTATGAACAGCATAAAAAGGAGATTGTAGATATCCCTCAGTCTGATGTATTGAAGTGTTTCTTTAGTGATGGCTCCTGGTATGCTATTCGACCTTCTGGCACTGAACCAAAAATAAAAATATATATGTCCTTTGTAGGCAGGAATCGCGCTGAGACAGAAGAAAAACTTACCAAGATTAGATCAGTCATTTTTAGTAAAATAGAGGATATTTTGGCTGATAGCAACTAGTTACTGGTCGTTAGTAGATAGTTATTAATATTTAGTATGAAGTTTTCAGTTTATTATTTTTGGTTAAATCTACTTGGGCATCATTTATTATAATACTTTAATACTTATAAAGGTGTGATTTTGTTTATTTGGTATGACTTAAAGACATGAGTAGCTAAAAATCATGTTGCTAAAATTATTCCAGAAAAAACGTTATAAAATATCTACTATACTAAAATCGTTCTCTTCCAGATTAATTAAGAGCAGCCTATTTCTTAAAGGCTTTCCTCTCTTCAATAAAATCTTCAGCACCTCTGTTACCTGCAATGAAGCAATTAGAGAAGGGGTAACCGAAAGTACACTAACCTGGTTAGCGACAGGCTTCTCATGGTACCTATCTTCTGGACCATAGATGGCAGTTAATCCTTTATCTTCTAGAAAGATAGTGGTGACCTGCCCCTGTAATCCGTTAATGGCACCATGGATAAATGGGATTTTTAGTTTTTTACAGGCTTTTTCCAGAATGAATCGGGAAGGGATATTATCAAGAGCATCAATTACCACATCTCTATCCTGGATAATATTGTTAATATTCTGGGTATCAATAAATTGGGAATAGTATTGGGTATCTATACTGGAATTTATATATTTTATTCTTGATGCTGCGCTTATTGCTTTTTCTTTTATGATATTTTTTTCAGTGCATAGTATTTGTCGATTAAGATTGCTTTCCTTGAATATGTCTCCATCGACTGTGATAATATTTCCTACTCCCAATCTTGCCAGCAATTCTATGATATTTCCTCCTAATCCGCCACAGCCAACTACTGCTACCTTTGAGCTAAGTAAGGTTATTTGTTCGGCAAAGTTTATAGTATTAAAGTTTCTTCGGTATCGGGCTGGTATGATTTCTTTCTTTAAAGCTGCTATTTCTATCTCTCTGGGGGTGAAGTTAAATTTTTGGGCTATCCTCTTTACCTGGGAAACCGATATTATGGGAATCCCATCTACCTTTTTCAAAGAATGTCTTTTAAGTTTTATTAATTCTTCTTTCAATTCTTCCCTGGACTTAGAGAAATTATTACTCATTTGCCACCAACCAAATTAAAAATAGAAGACTATAGAACTATAATAGAGCTACTTCTGCCAATTAAAACACAAATTGAAATAAATAATAAAATTGTATTATTTATTTATTATTATAGCAACTTAGTCAATTTATTTATTGCCAACTAACGGTATATCGATTGATATAAAAAATTATTACTTGATAAATAATTATGTGATATTCTTAATACAGATATTTTATTAAATAATATTTATTATTACTAACCATAAATAACAATGATCCGGGGGACCGGGGAATTGGGTTAACAAGCTTTCTTAAATTGCCTGTCACAGCATTCCCCTATATATTCTAAATTATATAGACCAACTCTCTCACAAATGATAATTTAGCATAAATCAAAAATGATTATAATAAGATACTTCATGGTTGATAAAAGTCGTTAATTAATAAAATGACTGAAGGTGAAAGCAGGGGTAAATAGTTTTACTTTAGCGAAACAAAAAAGGAGGAAAGGATGAAGATAAATCGAAAAAAAATTACTCTCTATGTGAAAATGGAGTCAGCCTGTCAAGACCTGAGCCCAGTATAAGTTTTTAGAGTGGTGACCCAGTGATGATAGACATCTTGGTAAATCTTCTGGAGAGGTTGATCAGGATAAATAATAGCGGTTCTTTTTAATCCCACAAAGGCATCATCAAAGGTGGAATAAATTTTAGCGCCTACTCCTGCACCGCGTGCTGCACCTTCTGCACCATCGGTATTGAATAACTCCAGTTGAGTTCCGGTGACTGTAGCGAATATTTTTTGAAAAAGAGTACTGGAAAACTGATTAGTTTTACCGGCTCTTACGATTAAAATATTAAGCCCCATTTCTTTCATAATCTCAAAACCATAATTTAGAGCAAAGATAATTCCTTCCTGGGATGCCCTTAAGAGATGTTTTAATTCATGAATGTTAAAATCCAGATGTTGAAAAGTTGCTCCGATATTCTGGTTTTCCATTGTTCTTTCCGCACCATTACCAAAGGGGAAGACCAATAAACCTGCTGATCCGGCGGGAGCCTGAGAGGATAAATCATCCATATGGTGGTAGGAAAGGGCATCTGAACCGGTAGAGAGAATCTTATTTTTTAGCCAGCTATATAGAATTCCACAACCATTAAGACATAGCAGGACACTGTACCTGGGATCATTCTTATGATGGTTGACGTGAACAAAGGTATTTACCCTGGATTTAGAGTCATAGACAGGATGATTGATAACGCCATAAATAACACCTGAGGTTCCTGCAGTAGTCGCAGCTTCACCGGGATGTAAAACATTTAGAGAAAAGGCATTGTTAGGCTGGTCACCGGCACGGTAGGATATTTTGGTTCCCTCTCGCAAGCCAAGTTCACAAGCTGCCTGTGTGGTAAGTTCTCCCTGGAGGTCAAAGGTAGGAATGATATCTGGTATAATTTTTTCAGAAATACCGTAATAATCAAGGAGCATCTTGGCTAACTTGTTTTCCTGAAAATCCCATAAAATTCCCTCTGATAAGCCTGAGGGGGTAGTATTAATCAATCCGCTCATCTTCATGGCTATGAAATCACCCGGCAACATAATCTTATGGATTTGTTTATAGATATGAGGTTCATTTTCCATTACCCATTTTAATTTGGAAGCTGTAAAGTTTCCCGGAGAATTGAGCAGGGTGGATAGACATTTCTCTTCTCCCAGTTCCAAAAAAGCTTGTTGTCCTATATCCACTGCCCGGCTATCACACCAGATGATAGCTGGACGCAAGATCTGCTGTTTTTTGTTGACTAGAACCAATCCATGCATTTGGTAGGAAAGACCTATGGCTTTTATATTTTCTGGAGCAAAATTTGTTTGAGCCAAGATTTGTTGGGTGGATAATTTAACATGTTTCCACCATATCTCAGGATCCTGTTCTGCCCATCCCGAATGTGGAGCTATAATAGGTAATTCCTGCTGTGGTGAAGTGGCTTTAGCTATTAATTGACCGGTATCTGAATCAATCAGGCTGGCTTTTATGGAAGAACTTCCTATATCATATCCCAATAGATAAGCCATTACCCTACCTTTCTCTCTTTTAAATCCTTATTAATCCTAAGCTATAGTAAATAGTATAATACATTTTTGGAGTAGCAAAGAGAATATAAGAACAAAATTTTATTAGTTGTTGAATTGATTATAGTATATGTGTATTTAATCTGCAATATTAAATGCTTTGCTAAGCCTATCTTTAAATTCAAGATGATAAGTTCAGATAACCAAATAGCATTAGAATCAGATAGTATGACCTCGCTACTCGCTAACTGAGGGATATTTAATTGCAGATCTGGAATAAGTTTAGGTAGATTAAATAACCTGACTTAATTCAATAATGAAAATGAAATGAAATAATTTAGAAATCAATCAGCTATTTTGGTCTTGAAAAATGCATATACATTGAAGGAGTTAACTGCTATAATTATTAAATAAATTTAATGTTAAACGAGGCAAAATATGGATATTATGGAAATATTATCAGGGCTTACTGGTAACCAAAAGCTTATCAAGCAGCTAAATAAATCGGTAGGCGGAGAACCAGAAAAAGTAGAGAAGGCTGTACAAATAGGGGTTCCCTTGCTTATGGAAGCTCTTAATCGTAATACTAATAATCCAGAAGGTGCGCAGTCTTTAGCGAAAGCTTTAGAACAGCACCAAGATGATAAGGTTGACGATCTGTTCAGTTTTTTTAGCAATGTTGATACGCAAGATGGTGCAAAAATGTTGCAGCATATCTTTTCCAATAAAAATGAATTAGTGCAGAAGAATTTATCTAAAACAACAGGTTTACAGCAGGATCAGATTGGCTCCTTGTTATCAAGGCTGGCACCACTTTTGTTGGGAGCTTTAGGAAATCAGAAAAAAGCGCAGAATTTAGATGCTAACGGTATATCCAATCTAACTTCTTTGTTATCCCAAAACTTACAACAATCGAGCGGAGGCAGTCTCTTCTCTTTAGCAACAAAACTTCTGGATGCCAATAAAAATGGAAGTTTTATTGATGATTTATTTAGGATGATTTTTAGGAAAAAATAGTGTTTAGTCAATAAAATCAATAGATTTAATTAAACTAAACTAGAGTACGGGTACGGGTGTGATTTCTGATTATTTATTTAATTAGAAAGACTAAGATGTACGTGCCTATTAGTGATATTTGAGTATTCTTTATTTAAAGTGCTTAGAGAGGTAATATTACTGAGAAAGATTAGGTGAAAAGATAGATAAAAAGAAAAGCGAAAAAAAATAGTAAAGAGTGATTAATGAAAAGGTAAAATTTCTTTTGATACTTCTACTTCTTAAAAATAAACAACAGTGGGATGCACTTTTTACTAAATCAGAAGAAGAGGAAAGGAAAATGGAAAATAATATTTCTTTATATGAAAAATTAGGTTTGTTTTATCTGGGAAAAGAAGTTAATCCCAGGACATTTCAGACTAAGGAGGAACCTTTTCTTTATAAGTCGAAAGATTTTACTACCCATGCTGCCATAATTGGTATGACTGGGAGTGGGAAAACCGGTCTAGGAATTTCTATAATTGAAGAAGCTACTATTGATAAAATTCCCTCCATTGTCATCGATCCCAAAGGAGATATGGGGAATCTTTTATTAGCCTTTCCGGGATTGAAACCGGCAAATTTCCAGGATTGGATCGATCCGGTTGAGGCAGAAAACAAAGGTATGCAACCCAGTGTCTATGCGGAGGAGGTAGCACAAAACTGGGAAGCAGGATTAAAAAGTTTTCAGCAGGATAAGGAAAGAGTCAGTCTTTATAAAAATAGTGCTGATTTTACCATATACACTCCGGGTAGTTCGGCAGGAATTCCCTTATCTGTGTTAAGCAGTTTTGAAGCACCTCCTGAAGATGTTATGAATGACCCTGATACCTATTCTGCCGTTATTAATTCTACTGTAACGGGGCTTCTTTCCCTGATTAATGTAAAAGCTGATGCTTTAACCAGTAAAGAATATATTCTCATAGCTGCTTTATTTTCTTATTTCTGGAAGAAAAATATTAACCTTACTCTGGAGGAGTTGATTGGTTATATTACCAATCCTCCTTTTGAGAAGATTGGTGTCTTAAGCTTAAATAGTTTTTATCCCCAGAAGGAAAGATTTGAATTAGCTATGCTGCTAAATAATATCCTATCAAGTCCTGGATTTTCTATGTGGCTGGAGGGAGAAAGATTAGATATTCAAAACCTCTTGTATAATAAAGATGGCAAACCCAGAGTTAGCATCCTTTCTCTATCTCATTTAGATTATAACCAGCAGATGTTTTTTGTGACACTTTTTTTGAATAAATACATCAGTTGGATGAGGCAACAAACAGGGACTCCTGCTTTGAGAACTTTAATTTATATGGATGAGATATTCGGTTTCTTTCCGGCGATTTTAAATCCGCCCTCCAAACAACCGATGTTGATTTTATTAAAACAAGCCAGGGCTTATGGCGTAGGCGTAGTATTAGCCACTCAAAATCCTATCGATCTTGATTATAAAGGGCTGGCTAATATTGGTAGTTGGTTTTTAGGTAGGTTGCAGACCAGACAGGATAGAGAAAAAGTGGTGGATGGATTGGCGAAAAACACGGTAGGAGCCATGAATAAGAGTGAGGTAGATAATTTGCTTGCCAACATGAAAAAACGTACCTTTCTTTTAAAGAGCGCTCATTTGGATTCCCTGCCTCTGTTTGAAACAAGATGGGTATTATCTTATTTAAGAGGACCTCTGTCGGTTATGGAGATAAAAAAGCTGATGGAGAATAAACAAGCAATGGTTGTCTCTCAACAGGAAGAGATCGTTGAGGTCGAGGTAGGTACAAAAATTGATGAGTCAGTAATAAGCGGAACAAAACCATTTCTATCAGATAAGATAAGGCAATATTTTCTACATCACCCACCTTTTAGGGAAGAGGTGGTTTATAAACCCAGTATTATTTTTAACGGCAAAGTTAGATTTTATAGTGAATCTAAAAAAATTGACCAGAAGAAGGAGATCTCTTTCAAGCTTCCTTTATATCAGGATACTGTTGAGTTTAATTTTAATGAGGCGATTCCTGATGAGGGTGATATAAGTAGTTATGACCGTAAAGCATTTGAAAAGTCTCGTTTTGCCTTATTACCTCCCTTATTAGAAAAGATGAAGGATATGAGTACTTTGGAGGAAAAGTTCAAGAATTATCTTTATGATAATACCAGAGTTGAGCTTTTCAGCTGCAAAGAATTCAAACTTTTATCAAGTTCGGATGAAACACTTGCTAATTTCAAGTCCCGTATATTAGACCTTATCAGGGAAGATAAGGATAAAGCAGTGCAGAAGTTAACTGAGCAATATGCTAAGAAGGAAGAAAAGTTAGAAAAAGAATTCATTAAACTGCAGGAGAAATTGGAAAAGGAAGAGGCAGATGTTAAGACTTTAACTACCCAAAGTGCCCTGTCTTTGGGATCAAGCGTACTGGGTGCTTTACTGGGGAGAACGAAAGTGGGTACTTTAAGTACTGGTGTTACAGGTTTGAGTAGGGCAAGTAGAATTATGAAAGAAAAAAAGGATGTGGAATTGGTAAAAAAGAAGATCGAGGCACTCAGCGAGAATATTCAAAAATTGGAAGATGAATTAAAACAGAGTATTGAGAGCATGTCTGGGCAATTTGATATTGACAATTATACTATTGAAACCATCAGCATTAAGCCTAAAAAGAGTGATATTTTTGGCATCAATGTCGCCCTGTTGTGGGAAACTGAATAATCCTTAATTTATTGTCTTAATTAACTTGTTTAGCAAATTAATAATTGATAGCTATGAGCTATGTATAGCGGTGACAAGAGATAGAGATTTTATATTTATGTACTGGAAAATTGAAACAATAAAACATATAAAGGATGATATTTCAAGACCTGATTCCATTGGGATAAAAGATAATTTTAAAAAATTCGTATAAAAATTAGAAAATAGGGAATAATATAAGTAAAGACAGAAAATATATGTTTTTTGTAATAAATAAAAAATAATATGTCTTGATGATAAGTTGATAAGGGCAAACTATACCGAAAGGATAGGACGCAAAGCCTTGGGTCTAAAGCTAAATGCTATGATTGCCAGGTTGCCGACTTAATTTTTATTTCTAATTATTAATAGCACTATGGAGATAAAATGAATTTATTCCATAAAAAAGTAATAAATTATCCAGATAATGGAAATGGGAAAAACAAAGTAGAACAACAATACGAAATAAACATTGATTGGGAAGAAAGTTATAGCGTAGATGAAAAAAAAGATACCCCAACCAAAGAAAGTTATTGTCCCAGTGCGGAATTATTCAGGCGCTTAATTGAGGGCACTTCTTTTGACCGTCGTATCAGCAATAAAATAGAAGAACCGGAAATGCCAGTTAAATCTGAATCACCGGATCTAACCAATATTCCTTCTCAACAAGAGTTACCTGCTGTAAAAATATCCCCGGTAAAAAAAATAGAAAATAAAACTAATTCTTATAAGCCTCTGAAAAAGAAAAAATTTATCAGCAACAAGGAACAGAGCCGACTGGAACATGTGGTAAAAAAAGTATTTAGTCAAAACAATGAATAGATTTAGAAGGAAATGAATTTTAAACTTCTTTCTAAAAGTCCCATCAAATACCTCTAGAAATAATTAGGAGTTCAGGAAAATAAAATTATTGGATTTTTGCTACTATATCATTTTTGTTTTCTTGGTTTGCTTTTTTTTCATAAATAAGTATCATAAAATAGAAGATAACAGAAAATTTATTGCTTTATTACCTCATAATTCAGAGAAGAAGGTTATCAAATATGACTATTGGAGAAAATTATCTAAAAATAAGGAAAGAAATTCCTTCTTATGTTAAGATAGTAATTGCTACCAAAACCAGAACACCAAACGAGATAAAGGAATTAATTGAAGTAGGCGCTACTGATATTGGAGAAAATTATGTTCAGGAGGCTGAAGAAAAGAAGCAAGCACTGAAAAAAGATTTAGGGCATAAGATACAATGGCATATGATTGGGCCTTTACAGAAGAATAAAATTAATAAAGCCCTGCCAATTTTTGATTTAATCCAGAGTGTTGATTCAATAAAATTAGCCCGGGAAATTGATAAAAGGGTTGAAAAGGCAGGGAAAGATTTTATCCCGATTTTATTGGAAATCAACATCGGAAGTGAATTTACTAAATATGGGATAAAACCAGCAGAACATAAAGATTTTGAAGGTTATATGGAAGAGTTGGCCAAAGATGTTTCCAGTCTTTCTCATATACGTCTGGAAGGATTGATGACCATGGGTCCGCTTACCGGAGATCCGGAAAAGGTTCGTCCCTATTTCAAAAGAGTTAAAAATATTTTTGACAATTTAGCAAGATTAGAATTAGAAAGAGTTAATATGAAATATTTATCCATGGGAATGACCAATTCCTATAAAGTTGCTATTGAAGAAGGCGCTAACCTCATTAGAATTGGAACAGCTATCTTTGGTCCCAGGAAATGCCAAATTAAAAGTGATGAAAAAACGATATTAGACTAAGGGAAAAACAGATAATTTATACTGTTTGAAAGAGAATAATTAAATAAAATTGTAATATTAAATTAATTAAAGACAAAAAATATGAAAGGAAAAAATGGAATGAATAAAAATATTTTAATAGTTCAGATTGTGTTAATATTTTTTGCCCTTGTGATTTTATTCCCCAATATAGTGTCTGCTAATAATATTAATTTTATCGTTCAACAGATGGAAGAAAGCTATAGTAAACAAATGAGTGGAATTGATGATATGACAATTGTTCAGGGGATGGATGCCGGATTTTTTAATGTTAAAGCAATAACTTACCAAAAAAAGGTTATTTTAAATAATAAAGAAATTTTCAAATACCGGACTGAAACAGAAGTAATGGGGATGAATGCTGTAACAATATATGATGGGCTTTATACCTGGTCTAACGACCCGGTTAGCGGAGAAATTGAACAGAAAGAAGGAGGGATTGATCCTTTGCAGGTATGGAAAATATTTAATCCTGACAAAATGAAGTATTTAGGTGAAGAAGAGATTAATGGCAAAGGTGCCTATATAGTACAATTGGATGATGCAATCTGGATGATGGGGCAGGAAGAAATTGCTCAACAGAATATGTCAGAGGATGTTGAAGATATGGAAATGCAAAGTATTTACTGGATTGACAAAAGTCAATTTATTCCTTTGAAATCTAAAAATATAATGAAAGCTACCACCATTGAAGAAGGCGAAACAGTTATTGCCAATACAGTATCAGATGTTCAGTTCTTAGATTACCGCCTTGCTGGTTCAATGTTAATTCCGTATAAAGTAGTTATTTCAACTCAAATGGAGATTGATGACCCCACAATGGGCGAGGAAGAAAAGAAGATGGCCCAATCCATGATGAGCAGTATGGGGATGGGAGAAATGGAGATGATAGTTCAAAGTGTTGAGATAAATACGGGACTATCTGATGATCTTTTTGATGGTACAAAATTAGAAGCGCAGGAACCCATGTTTGGAGGAATGTCCAAAGAGTCTCAAGGGGTATCTGAGGATTATGAAGAAGGTGAACCAATGTCCGAAGAAGACCTTGGAGCCATGATGGAAGGCATGATGGATATGTTGAAGGATTTTATGCCTCAGGATTAAGAGTGAGATAGCAGATTTAGCATACAGAGATAGTAGGATAGAAATAATAAATGTCGATGGAATAGAATAGATTATCCAGTATAATTTACATTCCATCGACTTTCTATTTCCGTATAACAAAACAGGGAAAAAATGAAAGAAAAAATTGATATCAAAGAAATAAAGTTTGATAAGTTAAAAAATATTATTTCTCAGGAAGGATACCAGTCATTTCGTGCTCAACAGATATTTCAATGGATCTATCAAAAAAACGTAAATTCCTTCGAAGAAATGTCAAATTTACCAAAAGAATTAACAGAAAAATTGAATTCAATTTTTACAATTATCAATATAAAGTGTCCTAAACATCATAAATCCTATGATGGTTCAGAAAAATTTCTTTTTCAGTTAACTGATAATGAATATATTGAAACTGTTTTGATAAGGAATAATAATAGAAATACATTATGTATGTCATCACAAGTAGGATGCCAATGGAACTGCCTTTTTTGTGCAAGTGGCAAAGGAGGATATAAGAGGGATTTGTTAACAGGAGAAATGACTGAACAAATCCTGTCTGTACGGAGGATTACAGGGGAAAGTATTCAGAATATAGTTTTCATGGGTATGGGTGAGCCTTTTGATAATTATGAAAATATTATTAATGCAATTGAAATCCTAAACGAAAAACAAGGTTTAAATATTGGTGCCAGGAAGATAACCGTATCAACCTGCGGTATCATCCCGGGTATTATAAGATTTGCTGAATTTCCCCTGCAAGTAGAGTTGTCCGTTTCATTACACGCAGCAGATGAAAAAACCAGAACGGCATTAATGCCTGTGAATAAGAAATATCCGTTGAGAAAGTTAATAGATGCCTGTAAGTTTTACTATGAGAAAAAAAACAGACAGGTAACTTTTGAATACCTGATGTTAAAAGGAATTAACGACAGTCCCCAGCAGGCAAATAAATTAAGCCAGATGATTTTTGATTTTGATGCCAAGATAAACTTAATTGTCTACAATCCTGTAGATGTTCTTAATAACCTGTTTCCGTCTGATGATCACACCGTCAATGCTTTTCAGAAAATATTGAGAGAAAAAGATATACCTGTGACAGTCAGGTATTCCAGAGGACAGGATATCGATGCGGCTTGCGGACAATTAAGGAGTACCTATCTGTATACCTAATGTAACTTAAATCTTTTGACGCCAATAGAATATTGTAGTAAGTTAATAAATAATAAAGATCCTGCTATGTTGTAAATGTATTGGACGCAAACAATTCCTTGACTTTCTCTTGATATCTGCTATACTTTTAAAGGACATTTTTTATGGGGCCCATAGCTCAGCTGGTAGAGCAGCCGGCTCATAACCGGCCGGTCCCTGGTTCGAATCCGGGTGGGCCCACCAATATATATTACCATAAACTCTAAGACCTTTAAGCCTATTATTTTTTTACTAAAGCTCTTAGAATTTACCAATATTAATTATATGAAAATGAGAAAATGAAGGATATAGATATAATAGATAAATTACCACAAAGACTAAAAGAAGAAAAGATTGAGCAGTGTTGCTCGTGCTTATTATTAGCCTTACTTTATGTGATAATAAAGTAAGGCTTTTTTATTTCAATATAATGATTACCTTCTGGGAAGTTAGTTAAGGCTTTTGAGACAAACATTGAGAGAGCAATGATTACTTCGGGAAGAGATTAGATGAAAAGATTATCCCAAAGATAATAAGGAGGCAACTGTTGAGAGAACAACTATACTCATTAATGCTACTTCAGAAGATAGACAATGAGATTGCTAAAGAGAATACCAGATGTATTAGTTTACCAGTTCGTATTCGAGCAAAGGAAAGACAGATAGCTAATTTAGAAAAAAAACGGCAACAAGAAAAAAATGTTTTAAAAGAGGTACAAATAAGATTAAAAAGAAAAGAGATTGATAGCAAGGCTCTAAATGATAAAATCGAAAAAAACAAGAATGAACTTTATGGTGGTAAAATTAGTGATATCAAAGAATTAAAACAGCTACAGAAGGTAATAGAGTCTTTACAGGTAGATTTAGATAAGGTGGAAGAAGATTTGCTAATAATTATGGATGAAGAAGATAGCATCAAATTGAGAATAAGTAAGATAGAAAGAGAGCTATCAGAATTAAAAGAGCAATTAAAAGAAATACAACGGCAAGTTGAACAGGAAGAGAATACAATTCAGCAGTATATCCGGAAAAAAGAAAGAGAAAGAAAAGAAATTGCCGATCAAATCAATGATAATTCCTTAATGGACAGATATCTCATGTTATGGAATGAAAAGAGAGGGGAGGCTATTGTTGAGATTGAAGGTCCCATATGTGCGGGCTGCAATCTTTCGCTCCCCAGTGATATTATTTATCATTTACAGAAGGATGATTGCTTGATAATATGTCCTAATTGTAACAGAATATTAATCTGGAAAGAAACATCCTGAAGGCAGTCATCATCTGAGAATATAAGCCTTAGGAAAAAATAAATTAAAAATTAAATATGAATAATAGATTCTTTCTAGAAAGTTTGTAAAAAGTAAATAAATTTATTGTAACCAACTTATGAGTAAAAGCACACTATTCTCTAAGAAGAATATGCTACCAGATACGATATATGTTATACTATAGGAGAAGAAGCCCTATCGAATATATTATGGTAAGTAAATCAGGTAATCGCAGGTTTTTGTAAACCTGAGGAAAGTCCGAGCTCCGTAGGGCAGAGTGCTGGGTAATACCCAGTGGGAGTGATCCCAGGAAAGTGCTACAGAAAAGAGACAGCCAGTTATTCTGGTAATGGTGAAAAGGCAGGGTAAGAGCCTACCAGTTATTGGGTGACCAATAAGCTTAGCAAACCCCGCTTGGAGTAAGATCAAGAAGAGAACAGATAGTGGCCCGCTATAAGTTTTCGGGTAGATCGCTAGAAGTATAAGGTAACTTATACTCCAGATAGATGATTACCACACTGTTTTTACCTTATGGTAAATACGGTGACAGAACTCGGCTTATGATTTGCTTACCAACTTTTGATTATCTTCACGCACCCCTAATAAGGGTGCGTTATTTATTTATATCAGCAATACCACTCTTCTAATTTTCTCTCAGCATAAACGCTTCTTTTTCAGGTAATAAAAAATTTTTTAATTTTTTTAAAAAAAGAGGATTTTTTCAGAAAATTGTAGTATACTATAATAAAAAAGTGGAGAGAAGTGGAGAGAAGTGGAGAGATGATGTTTCTGGGGCAATATGAACATTCCTTAGATAAAAAGAGCAGAATCATTATGCCTGCTAAGTTTAGAGAGAATTTAGGAGATAACTTCATTATAACTTTCGGTTTGGATAAATGTCTCTTTGTCTACTCTATGGAGGAATGGGGAAAATTATCTCATAACTTGCAGAATCTTCCCATCGGGAAAAAGGATACCAGGGCTTTTAAAAGAACTTTGGCTTCCCGAGCATTGATAAGTAGTTTTGATCAACAGGGAAGAGTGGTGATAGCCAAACACTTAAGAGATTATGCCGGGATAGAAAAGAATGTAGTAATCATAGGAGTATTTGAACGAATTGAAATTTGGGATTTAAAACGATGGAATGGATATGCTGAGGAGACAGAACAGTCATATGAAGACATAGCTGAGCGTATCTATGAAAAAGAAGGACAGGATTAATAATGATTTTTCATATTCCTGTAATGCCAGAACAAGTTTTGGTAAATCTGATTACCAGGAAGACAGGAATATATGTCGATTGTACTCTGGGTGGAGGTGGTCATGCCCAAAAAATTATTGAGAAGATTTATCCAGAAGGATGGCTTGTTGGATTTGATCAGGATATAGAAGCGCTGGAATTTACCCGAGAAAAATTAAAAGACTATCAGGATAGAGTTATATTGGTAAAAGCTAACTTTGCTGAATTAGAAATAGTCTTACATAGTTTAGGATTCGCTGAAGTAACCGGTATCTTTTTTGACCTGGGAATCTCTTCTCATCAAGTTGATACTCCATACAGGGGATTTAGTTTTAACAAAGAAAGCTTACTGGATATGAGAATGGATTTAAGTGAAGAATTAGATGCTCACTATGTAGTAAACCGTTATTCGGAAAGGCAATTAGCAGAAATATTTAGCAGATATGGAGAAGAACGTTTTTCTCGTTCTTTAGCCAGAATAATTGTTGAGGAAAGAAAAAGGAATTCCTTAGAAACTACCAGTCAGCTGGCACAATTGATTACCAATTTTTATGCCAAGCATAGGAAAGGAAAATGGCGCTTACATCCGGCAACTAAAGTATTTCAAGCTATCAGAATTGAGGTAAATAAAGAGTTATCCGTATTAAAGGAAGCTCTGTTTCAAGCAATAAAACTTTTAGAGCAAAGAGGCAGAATAGGAGTAATATCATATCATTCCCTGGAAGACAGAATGATTAAGAATACCTTTCGAGAATGGGAAAAGCAGGAAATAATGAATCAGTATGGTTATGGTTTGAGAAGAATATTTAAAAAGCCGATTTATCCTGTAGAGGAGGAAATCAGACAAAATCCCAGAGCTCGTAGCGCAAGAATGAGGTTAGGCGAAAAAATATGTATATAAGGAAGTGTCTGAAAGATGAAAGACATTGTTTCTATGGAGGAAAGTGAACAATTTCTATTAAAAAATCACCGGTTATCATTCTCTTTTTTTATTTTTTCCATTATTATGGTAAGTCTACTGATTATTGGATATATTTGTAGTAATATAATCCTTATGAAATTAGGTTATCAGTCTATTGATCTGGAGAAGAGAAAGGATGAACTTTTAGTACAAAAATATCAACTGGAATCTACTGTAGAAAGCCTTTCTTCTTTAACCCGAGTTGAAAGCATAGCGGTTGAGGAACTCGGTATGTGCCGACCAGAAAAAATAGAATTTATTGCTATGCTTCCCAGCCACATCAATAACAATATGATAGCAGAACAACCTTCAGAATCAAACCAGAGTGGCAAATTCTTAGAAGCTGGAACTTTTTTCAAAGAATTTGCTAATTTACAGATATTTCGCAATCAGTAAATATCATTTTTCAATGCATGAGGCATGTTGTTTTGGTGCATTTTTTAGAAAAAAGAGAAAGAATCCTTTTTTTACTTATTGTATTTATATCAATTTTTTTATTACTTATCTACCGACTTTATAACATACAGGTGGTAGGAAGTAGCGTTCTACATGAACTTGCCCGTAAAGAGCATATTGCCTCATATATTGTAGATGGTAAAAGAGGGGTAATTTTTGACCGGAATTTTAAAAAATTAGCCACAAATATTGAGTCAAAATCATTATTTGCCATTCCTTATAGAATTGAGCAACCCGAGCAAACCTCCCGATTACTTTCTTCAAAACTTGGTTTAACTTCTCAGGATGTAGAAAAAGAGTTAACCAAAGAGAGGTACTTTGTCTGGATTGATCGTAAACTTTCTCAGGGGAAATATGAAGAAATAAAAAGCTTAGATCTGGATGGACTTGACTTTGTAACCGAAAATAAAAGATTCTATCCCAAAGAATCTCTTGCTGCCAATTTAATTGGTTTTGTGGGTATAGATAATCAAGGATTAGAAGGTCTGGAATTATATTTTGATAACGAATTAAAAAGCCAGTCTGGTCTAATAGTGATGGAAAGAGACGCTTCTGGAGCAAAGATACCCCTCAGTACAGAAATGATACAACCTGCCAAAAATGGATTATCTATTGTCCTTTCTATAGATGAAGTAATACAATACATTACTGAAGAGGCTCTCCACAAAGCCTTCCAACAATATCATCCCAAATCAGCGGTGGCTATTGTTGTTAATCCCAAAACAGGCGAAATTTTAAGCTTAGCTGTAAGACCTACCTTCAATAGCAATAATTATCAGGATTCAACGGAAGAATATCGACGAAACCGAGCTATTACTGATAATTATGAACCAGGTTCAACCTTCAAAATATTTACTATAGCTACTGCTTTAGAACACGGTTATGCTAGTTTATCGGATCATTTTAATTGTAAAGGCTGGATAAATTATCAGGGAACAGTAATTCGTGATATTGATCCTCATGGCTATCAAGATTTAACAGAGATCGTCAAAAATTCCTGTAATGTTGGTGTAATCGAAGTTGGCACCCGCATTGATAAAAATATTTTTGCTGAATCGATAAATAAGTTTGGATTTGGTGAAAAAACTGGGATAGATCTTCCTGGAGAATCTGCTGGTTTATTCAGACCGGTAAGTAAGTGGTCTAAGATTTCCAACGCATCTTTATCTATTGGTCAGGAAATATCTGTAACACCATTACAACTGGTGATGGGTGTGGCGGCAATTGCCAATAATGGCGTTTTGATGAAACCTTTAATAGTCAGTAAAATATTAGATGAAGAGGATAATATTGTTAAAAAATATTATCCTGAAGAGGTGCGGCAGGTTATTTCGCCACGTACTGCCAAGACGATGTCCCGTATTTTACAGGAAGTCGTGGATAACGGTACCGGTTCCAGAGCAAAATTAAAACATTACCCAGCGGCTGGGAAGACTGGCACCTCTCAGAAATTTGATTTTGCATTGGGAAGATATTCTAATGAGAAATTTACTTCCTGGTTTGCAGGGTATGCACCTGTAGATGAGGCGGAAATAGCAATTTTGGTTATGCTGGATGAACCTAAAGGTAGTTATTATGGCGGGACAGTTGCCGCACCCGTTTTTCAAGAAATTGCCTCCAAAACATTGCCTTATCTTTCAATTCCTCCTGAATAAAGGAATTGAAAGAACAGTTTACTTTTTAATCGATATCAAGTAAGATATTCCTGGTCAGTGAAATTAGATAAAAAATTAGAGGGTAAGAATAACATCTGAGGTAAAAATTGATTATGAGATTATCAACTTTAATCCAGGATTTACCTGTTGAAAAAATACAGGGATGCATTGACGTAGAAATAAACGCCTTATCACAAAATTCCAAATCGGTGGAACCGGGAAATTTATTTGTCTGCATTGTTGGCTTTGTAACTGATGGCCATTACTACATACCAGAAGCAATTGACAGAGGAGCTAAGGTTATTTTACTGCAGAAAGATCTTCCTATAAATTCAGACATTACTACCATATTAGTTAAGGATACCAGAAAAGCACTGGCTTTTTTGGCTAATCGCTATTACCATTACCCTTCTCGAAAATTGAAACTGATTGGTATTACTGGTACCAACGGCAAGACCACAGTGGCTTACATGATTAAGGCCATTCTGGAGGAAGCTCAGAAAAAAACTGGTCTCTTAACAACTGCGGAGAATATTATTAATAATCAAACTGTTCATTCCAGGATGACTACTATGGAATCCCTTGATTTACAAAAGACTTTTTGCCAAATGTTAGCCTATCAGACCGATTATGCCATTATGGAGGTATCATCACATGCCCTGAGTTTATCCAGGGTAGAGGGCTGTGATTTTGATATAGCCATTTTTACCAATATTAGCGATGAACATTTTGAAATTCATAAAAATTTTGCTAACTATTTAGAGAGTAAAAAGAGGTTGTTCCTTTCTTTGAATGAATCCTGCAAAGATATGTCCAGTAAAAAAGGCATTATAAATATAGATGAGAAATATGCTCATGAATTTATAGACTGTCTGAAGACTGATGTGCTAACTTATGGGATAAAAAAACAAAAGGCAATGTTTCATGCTCGTAATATAGTATTACATTTAAAAGAAGTTCATTTTATTGCAGAAACTCCTCAAGGAGAAGCGGAGATTTTATTAAATATGAGTGGTCTATATAATGTTTATAATGCCTTGGCTGCTATTGCAGCTGCAACAAGTCAGGGGATCCCCTTAGATACCATTGCCAGTGCTTTTCAAAAGTTTTCCGGCGCCCCAGGTCGATATAAAATTCTGGATTATGGACAGCCTTATACCATTATTGTAGATTTTGCTCATAATTTTCATGGTTTGGAGCATATTTTAAAAACACTGAGGCTGTTTCCCAGAAACAAGATTATTACCATTTTTGGTCACGGTGGAGAAAGGGATAACCGGGTAAGAAAAAAGATGGGACAGGTTGTGGGAAAATACAGTGATTACAGTATAATTACCGCTGATAATCCTCGCAGTGAAGATCCGGCAATAATCTCAAAAGAAATAGAAAGGGGATTTCAAGAGGTAGAAAATGGTAATTATAGAGTAATTCTGGATCGTGTGAAAGCAATCAATTTTGCCCTTCAGATGGCAGAAGAAAATGATATTGTCTTAATTGCTGGGAAGGGTCCTGAAAATGAACAGGTTTATCATAATCAAGTTATTTATCATAATGATGAAGAGGTAGTTCGCCAAATATTAACCAAAAAGGACAAGAAATAGATGTTTCATTTATATGATTTTGCCCGGATAATTCCTGATTCACTCATCTTAGGAGATAAAGATATCACCTGGCAACATATTTCCATTGATAGCAGAACAATAAAAACTGGAGAACTTTTTATTGCCTTAAAAGGGGAAAAATATGACGGGCATGATTTCATTAAAGCTGCTTGTGAAAAAGGTGCCGTGGGAGTTGTTTTAGAGAAGAATTTCTTTCAGCAACACTCCTCATTATCCAAAGAACTTAAACAGCCTTTATTATTGGTAGAGAACACCCTGTTGGCTTTCCAGTTTTGGGCTCATTATTATCATTCTTTATTTAGACCTTTCAATATCTGTGTGACCGGCAGTAATGGCAAGACTACGACCAAGGAGATGATTGTACACTTATTATCTGCTAAATATCACGTATTAAAGTCTAAAGGAAATTATAACAATGAAATAGGTGTACCGCTTACCGTTCTGGATTTAGCATCTGACCATGACGTGCTGGTGATGGAAATGGCGGCGCAAAAGATTGGGGAAATAAAAGAATTAACAGCTATTACCAGACCTGATATTGCTGTAATAACTAATATTGGAGAAGCGCATATCGGCTTATTTAAAAATAAGGATAATATTGCGCGGGAGAAATCTGAATTAATACTGTCAATAAAAGATAAGGGAACAGCGATACTGAATCGAGATGATGACTATTTTGATTACTTGGTTGGTTGTGTGTCATCTCATAATGAAATAATCAGCTTTGGATTTCATCCCGAAGCCCAGGTAAGAGCAAAAAATTTCTGGCAAAAAAATGAAAGGGAACTACATTTTGAACTCCAGATATCGGGTAAAGATAGCTTTCAGGTCTTTTTGCCTCTTCTGGGTAAATTTAACATATTAAATGCCCTGGCAGCAATAGCAGTAGGTATAAAGATGAAAATACCTATCAGGGATATGATAGAGAAAATATCAAATTTTCAAGGGACCGATTTGCACATGGAGTATTTACTATTGGATAAGGGAATAGCGTTGATTCAAGATTATTATAATGCCAATCCAACAGCTACCAAAGAGGCTTTACAGAGCGTTGCGAGTATTGCTAAAGGTAGATTTCGGATTGCTGTTTTAGGAGATATGTTGGAGTTAGGTGATAACTCAATTGATTACCACAAAGAAGTAGGAAGAGTAGTAGCCTATCTTTTTTATGATATGCTCATTGCGTTTGGTAAGTATGGTAATTTTATCATCCAGGGTGCTTTAGAAGGGGGGATGGGAAAGGATAAAATCTACTATTTTGGAAAAGAGGAAAAGGGGAAATTAGGGCAATGGTTAATGCAATCGGCACCCGAAAATAGCATTGTCTTATTAAAAGGTTCCAGAGATATGCAAATGGAAGATATTGTACAGTACTGGAAGGAAAATATACAGAATAAGGGGAATTACGATTATGCTTAGAGTAATAGCAACTTTACTCATTGCTTTTTTGAGTCCAATTGCCCTGATTCCTTGCTTTATCAAAATTCAGAAAAAATATAAAGTAGGACAAAGAATCCGACAGGAAGGACCCGATTTGCACCAGCATAAGAGTGGAACCCCTACTATGGGGGGAATAATAATTTTTTTTTCTGTAGCTCTTTCTTTACTCTTTTTCCATCCCGAAGACACTATAATTTATGTTTCATTTATTCTAATGTGTAGTTATGGACTGGTTGGATTTATTGATGATATTATAAAGTTTTACAAAGGAAGGTCCTTAGGTTTAAAAGCTCGGAATAAGATTGTTTTGCAATTAATAATAAGTATTATCTTTTTATACTGGTATTTTCAAACTGCATTATTCGACCAAACTATAATAATTCCATTTAAATCCAACTCATTTCCTATTTCGTCCATAATCTATATACCATTAGTCATACTGATTTTCTTATCTACTACCAATGCTGTGAACCTTACTGATGGATTGGATGGATTAGCAACCGGACTAATTATTATTGCTCTTTTAGCTTTTGCTTTAATTGCTTTTAGTCAGGACAAGAAGGACCTGGCTATATTTACTCTCATTATTACCTTTTCTTGTGCTGGTTTTTTATTATTTAATTTTCACCCGGCTCGTATTTTCCTGGGTGATGTTGGTTCTTTAGGATTAGGGGGAGCCCTGGCAACCATAGCTGTTTTTAGTAATACCGAATTATTCTTGTTACTCATAGGCGGAGTCTTTGTTCTGGAAACACTATCAGTGATAATCCAGGTCATGTCCATACAATTGAATCATAAGCCAGTATTTCTGATGAGTCCTTTACATCATCATTTTGAAATGATGAAGTGGAAAGAAGTGTATATTGTTATCATGTTTTGGATAGTTGGCCTGGTATTTGCTCTACTGGGATTACTTGCTTATCAATATTATTAATTGTTTCTAAAAGAATAGAAAAAGAAGGGAAAGGAATAGCTATTCAGATGAATTTATTACCAGCGAGACAGCCCGACTATATCTTAATAGCCGTTATCTTTATCTTGATTTCCTTTGGCATAATTATGGTTTTTAGTTCCAGTTATATTATGGCTTTTAAATGGTATGGTGATAGTTATTATTTTTTCAGCAAACAGGTTTTCTCTGCTCTTATGGCAACGGTTATTTTTTTGATAACAATGAAGATTGATTATCAATACTGGAGAAAATTTGCCATTCCTATTTTAATTATTTCCATATTCTTGTTATTAATACTATACATACCTGGAGTTACCAGATATATAAGGGGAGCCAGAAGATGGATTTATATAGGACCTTTGCCTTTTCAGCCATCAGAATTAGCCAAAGTAGCACTAATTCTTTATATTGCGGATTGTTTAACCAGAAAAACAGCTCAGGATATCGGTACCTTTATACGAGGAATTTTGCCTGTATTTCTTGTAACCGCTTTCATTTTCTTATTAGTTTTTGCTCAACCGGATTTCAGTACTGGTATTGTTATTCTGGGTTGTTGTTTTATTATGCTTTTTATCGGTGGAAGTCAAATTACTCAATTATTTGCTCTAATTATCCTTCTAATTCCTCCCGGAATTGTTCTTCTATTAGGAGAAGAATACCGCAGGGTTAGATTGCTCTCATTTTTAAATCCTTGGGAAGATCCCTTAAAAAGCGGATTTCATATTATTCAATCACTATTAGCTCTGGGTAGCGGTGGATTGAGTGGAGTAGGAATTGCCCAGAGTAGACAAAAATTTTTTTATCTTCCCGATCAGCACACTGATTTTATTTTTTCTATTATTGGAGAAGAACTGGGATTTATAGGTACTGCTATTGTTATTCTTTTATTTCTTATCTTTTTATGGAGGGGTTTTTTAATTGCCTGGAAAGCAAAAGATACCTTTGGTTCATTATTAGCTGCTGGTATTACTTCTTTAATTGTCTTTCAGGCAGTAGTCAATATTAGTGTAGTTACCAAGATAATTCCTACTACAGGAATCACACTACCCTTTATCAGTTATGGTGGCTCATCGCTTATTGTTAATATGTTTTGTTGTGGAATTCTTTTGAATATCTCTAAAAGTGTTATAGTAAAAGATGAGGCTATTTAATTATATGAAAATCATTATTACCGGAGGAGGAACCGGGGGGCATATATACCCGGGAATAAGCTTAGCAAGGGAATTTCAGAGTAGAGATAAGGATAATCAGATTGTGTTTGTGGGGGCAGAACAGAAAATGGAGTCTGATATTATTCCCCGGGAAGGATTTCAATTTTTCGGTTTAAGGATTAGAGGGATGGAAAGAAAGATATGTCTGAGTAATTTATCAGCCCTATTCCTGTTATTACGTTCCCTGGTCACTTCCTTCAGAATAATTAAAAGTTTCAAGCCTGATCTGGTAATAGGGACCGGGGGGTATGTGAGCGGATCTGTTGCTCTTGTTTCCTCACTGTTGGGAATCCCTACTTTTATTCATGAACAAAACCTCATTCCTGGTATTACCAATAAAATTTTATCCTTAACCAGTAAAAAGGTATTCATCAGTTTTCCAGAATCAAAAAAGTATTTCTGGAGGAAGAGTGGAACAGTATTTCTGGGTAATCCAATTAGGGAAAATATCTGGCAGGGTGATAAAAAAAAATTGATTAAAGAAACCAATTTGAATATTGATAAAAAAACCATATTGGTATTTGGGGGTAGTAAAGGAGCCAGCAAGATTAATCAAATGATATTGGACAGCCTGGACTTTATTGATAAATCAATCTGGCAGGAATGGCAGATATTAATTTTAAGTGGTGAAGAAGATTATAATAACTTAATGGAAAAGGTGTCCAATTCTCAATATAAAGGGGAAGTTCGGATAATATCGTACCTGCATCATATAGAAGATGCTTATGACCTTGCTGATTTAGTAGTGTGCCGGGCTGGTGCTACCAGCATAGCTGAACTCACAGCTAAGGGATTAGCTGCATTATTAATACCATATCCTTATGCCACAGCAAATCATCAGCTCTATAATGCTCTGTTTCTGGAGAGTGAACAGGCTGCTCTGGTTATCAGGGAAGAGGAGCTAACCAAGGAAAGATTAGCAGATGAATTATCAAAATTAATGCAGGATAGTAAAAAACTGGATTTACTGGCTAAAAATAGTAAAAATCTGGGTAACCGGAAAGCAGGCCAGGATATTGTAAATACGATTTATAATTATTTAAAAAGTAACACTTCTCATGGAAAAACTATTTAAATAATATATAAAATAAGGTAAACTATTAGATGAAAAATAGTTGATCTATGAACAAAACTAGAAAGGTCAGTTATGATTAATCCAGGAAAGCGCATTCATTTTATAGGTATTGGTGGAGCGGGTATGAGCGGAATCGCTTCAATTTTATTGGAGTTAGGTTATCAGATAAGTGGATCTGATTTGCAAAGCAATGTTTCTACCAAGAGATTAATAAATAAGGGTGCCCTTATTTATAAGGGACATAATGAAAGTAATGTAGTAGGAGCAAATTTAGTAGTAATCTCATCAGCAATTAATGAAAAAAATAAGGAAGTTCTCGCTGCTCGTGAAAATAATATAGAGATCATTCCCAGAGCGGAAATGCTTTCTCGTATTATGAATCAAAAATATCGTATTGCTGTTTCAGGTACTCACGGCAAGACTACCACCACCTCCATGATTAGTATGTTATTAGAGGGTATGCATCTGGATCCCACTATTGCTATTGGAGGTGAGGTCAATGATATTGGCGGAAATGCTAAATTGGGGAGAGGTGACTATGTGGTAGTGGAGGCTGATGAGAGTGATGGCTCTTTTTTATTACTTAATCCTAATATAGTAATCATAACCAATATTGAAAATGATCATCTGGATTATTTTACCAATCTAGAGAAAACCATGGATAGCTTCAAGCTGTTTGTAGAGAAGATTCCCGTAGAAGGACGTATTGTATATGGTTGGGACTGTCCGAATACCAGGATGGTTGCGGAAAGGATAGATGCCCAAAAACATTTTGTTTCATATGGTTTTCATCAGGATGCTCAGATGAGAGCAGTAAATCCCTGTTTATCAAGAAATACTTCTATCTCAGAAATCTATTTTAAGCAACATAAATTGGGTAGTCTAAAACTGAATATTCCCGGCTATCATAATGTTTCCAACGCGCTTGCCGCTATTACCACTGGCATGGAGCTGGGATTAAAATTTCAGGATATAGCAGAAATACTATTTCATTTCAGGGGTGTGAAAAGAAGACAGGAAATTGTTTTTCAGCTTAATGATCAAATTATGATTATTGATGATTATGGTCATCATCCTTCAGAGATAAAGGCGACCCTTCTGGCAATCAGGCAGGGATGGCCCGAACACAGAATTATTACTGTGTTTCAACCACATCGCTATAGTAGAACGAAATTATTATTAGAGTATTTTGGTTCTGCCTTTCGGGATTCTCATCTTGTTATTGTCAACGACATCTATCCAGCTAATGAAATGCCCATTCCTAATATTTCAGCAAAATTAATCTACCAAGAAATAAAGAGACAGCAGGGAGAAAATGTTCATTATCTTCCGGGTAAGAAAGAAACAGTTGCTTTCTTAAAAGATATAATTTCTCCTGGGGACATTGTTATAACTATGGGTGCTGGTGATGTATGGAAAGTTGGCATAGAATTAGCTAAGAAAATCAAATTCCTTGATGCAAATAAAGGAATAGATCATTAATGTACAATAAAGACCGGCTCTGGAAAGAAATAATACGTTGCGACCTGGCAAAAGAAATTAGATGCAATGAACTTATGAAATATCACACCTCATGGAAAATCGGTGGTAATGCCGATTTTTTTTGTATTCCCTCTTATCAGGATTGTTTAGCGAAGGTGTTGCTCTTTGCCTTAAATCATAGTTTACCGATATACATTATTGGTAACGGTTCTAACATCTGGGTGCCAGATGAAGGCATCAGAGGCTTGGTAGTTAAAGTCGCCCATACTATCGACAAAGTGGAATATTCTGGTAAAATGATAAAAGCAGGTGCTGGCATCCTCCTGCCTGCTTTAGTTAAAGATACAGTGAGAAAAGAGCTTAGTGGACTTGAATTTGCTGCCCACATACCGGGAACTTTAGGTGGCGCCATTATGAATAATGCCAGTTTTGGAACCGAATCCATTTCTGATATTATAAATGAGATTACTCTGTTGGATTATAATAATGGTCATATAAAAACACTTAATAAGAAACAGTTTTCCTTTTGCTATCGTGGTGTTGACTTAGGCTATAAGGAATTCGTGTTATTGGGAGCCAGCCTAATTCTTTCCAGACAGGATAAGGAAAAAATTTTTTTGAAGATAAAGAATATTTATGAGCAAAGGAGAGCAGGGCAACCAGTCAGCTTTTTAACTGCTGGTTGTATTTTTAAAAATGCCGATAACAAGCCAGCAGGTTATCTTATTGAAAAATCGGGTGCAAAAGGATTAACCATAGGAGATGCACAGGTTTCTACTAAGCATGCTAATTTTATCATTAATAGGGGTTCGGCTACTGCTAGTGATATATTAAAATTAATTGAAAAAGTTGAAGCTATGGTAGAAAGAAAATTTGGTATAAAGTTGGAGAGAGAGATTGACTTTCTTAGTCTTCCTAAGAGTTGTTGATTTTATAGGGGATAATACTTATTATTATCAAAATTTTACAACGGGATACGCTAAAAAATATACTTAGAATGTGTATTTCCCCACAAGGTGGTTAGATAATTCTTTAAAAAAATTCAAAATGCAGCAGTAAATAAATAGAGGGATTTCAGGGAAGTTCATTCCCCTGGTAATATGGAAAAGAAGAGTGAGCAGTTTTGACAGTTAATAACCGGGCAATAGATAATTACGAGAGAGAAGAAGGGATAATTAGTGAGAGCAAGGAAGAGAATAGTAGAAAATATAATTTATTCAGGATTTTGTTATATTATATAATTATAGGTTTTTTAAGCTGGAATATTTTCTATTTTCTTTTTACTTCCCCCAGGTTTGGTATAACAAAAATTACTATTCATGGCACTAATTATCTGGCAAGGGATATTATTTTAGCCCAGGGTGGGATAAATACTCTTGATCCTGTTAATATTTTTCATTTTGATATTGAAAGTATCCGTGAAAAATTGTCAAAAATTCCCTGGATTAAAGAAGTTGCTTTGAAAAAAATATATCCCAACCAATTAGATATTAGCATTGAAGAACGTAAACCAGCAGCCTTTCTTTATAGTGATAACCTTTATTATCTGGTTACTGCAGAAGGAGTGATTCTGGCAACTTTTAACCAGATGAATAGTGATTTTAAGCAATATATAATAACAGGTCTTAATGTGGGCTCTAAAAAACCAGGTGAGGTGGTTAAAAACCAGGAATATAAAGAGGCACAGAGAGTAATATATGCTTTGGAAAATCTTTTTCCAGATCAATTTTATAAAATTGAAATTATCTCAGAAGAGGAGTTTGTTCTATTTCATAATAATAGGATAAAAGTTAGAATAAAGGGTGGGGATCAATTGATAGATGAGTGGTATTTACTGGAATCAGCTCTGCAGAAAGTTCAGGCAGAAAAAATACCATTGCAGGAAATTAACATGAAATACCAGGAAAGGTTATTAATTATATTGCAAGATAATCAGGAGAGTGAACTCCCCTGAAACTCCTTTATCTCTATTTTAGAAACAGATCGGTTTACTATAAACTTATCTGAAAAGCTGGTATTTTTTAAAAAATAAATATATATTTCTGTGCATCCGATTACTTGGAATTGCTATGTTTTAAGATAGCAGGATGCTTTCTGACGATGATTTAGATAGTTATGACCTTAAAGTTATTAAAAAATGTGCAGAGGCTATAAGTAACAATAATTGTTACTAATAAATATAAACAAAGAGATGAAAACTTTGCATTATAAGGAAGAAGATCGTTTGATTTAGCGGATAGGAGGATATTTATGAAAGGCGAAATATTATTAGCAGGTTTAGATATTGGAACTAATAAAACTAATACACTTATAGCTGAATTGGGAGAAGATAATAACATTGACATTGTTGGAGTAGGTTCTGTACCCTCCGGAGGGATTAAAAGGGGTGTTATTATCGATCTGGATCTAGCTGCAGAAGCAGTCCGGGAATCAGTGGGAAATGCAGAACGAATGGCAGGTGTACAAATAGATTCAGCTGTTATAGCTATAAATGGTAGTCACATTTCTTCTTTTAATAGTCAGGGAGTAATAGCTATTTCTAAAGAGCACCCAGAGATAACAGAGGACGATATTGAAAAAGTAATTGAAGCTGCCAAAGCAGGAGTAATTGCTCCCGAGAGAGAGTTAATTCATGTTTTACCACGTGAGTTTATATTAGATGGCCAGAAAGGCATTTTAGATCCTTTGGGTATGTCTGGTTCCCGATTGGAAGGAAAAGTCCATATAGTAACTGGTTCAGTTACCGCTATTCAAAATTTGTTAAAATGTATGGAAATTTCAGATATAGGAGTGGATGAAATAATTTTTGGTAATTTAGCCTGTGGCAATGCTATCCTAAATAAGACAGAAAAAGAATTAGGTGTACTACTCATTGATATGGGAGCCGGTTCCTCAGATATATCAATTTTTATTAATGATAATATTGTCTACTCCTCTATACTACCTTTGGGTGGGATTCAAATTACCAATGATTTAGCTATTGGTCTTAAAATTTCAATTGAAGAGGCAGAAAGATTGAAGGTAAAATATGGTAATGTGATGGAAAATTATGTTTCGCCGGAAGAGGTGATTGAGATAAGTAGAGAAAATAAAGCAGAAAAAGAAAAAATTGCCAAGAAGTATCTTGTTGATATCATTGAACCAAGGATACATGAAATATTCAGTTTAATTCGGGAAGAATTAGAAAGATCAAATTATTTTAATACCATTACTCAGGGAGTGGTATTAACAGGGGGATGTGCTTTATTGCCTGGTATTGATGATTTAGCAAGCAAAGTATTTGAAAGCAATGTTCGCATAGGTAGGCCTAATTACCAGGGTGAATTAAGTGATTTAATTAATGAACCCAGATTTTCTACTGTTATGGGACTATTAGATTATTCTCTGGAACAGATATCAATTGGTAATACTAGAAAGGCAAAGAGAAAGAAAAACATTTCCTTTTTCAGCAAAGCAGTAAATTGGTTACGAGACTTCTTTTAGAATAGAGTAGATGTATGAAGGAGAATATTTATTAAAAAATTATACTAAAAAATCAGGAAGGGAGGATTAATTTTGAATATTATACCAGAAAAAACTGGATCATTCGTTGATATTAAGGTAATTGGTGTGGGTGGTGGAGGTGGTAATGCTGTTAATCGGATGATTGAAGAAGGGATAAACGGAGTAAAGTATATCTCTACCAACACAGATGCCCAGGTACTGGCACTTTCCAATGCCGAACAGAAGGTTCAAATAGGTGCCAGGATAACAATGGGTTTGGGCAGTGGCTCCAATCCTGAAATTGGCAAAAGGGCTGTGGAAGAAGACCGAGATAAAATTAGTAAGGTTTTAGAAGGATCAGATATGGTGTTTATTACTGCCGGGATGGGTGGAGGTACCGGTACTGGGGGTAGCTCGGTTATTGCCCAGTTGTCCAAAGAACTGGGAGCTTTAACAGTAGCAGTAGTTACCAAACCTTTTTCTTTTGAAGGCATTAAAAGGAAGAAACAGGCAGAGGAGGGTATTAAATTACTGAAAGAGTATGTTGATACTCTAATTGTAATACCTAATGACCGATTATTACAGATTATTGCTCAGGATACTCCGGTTCTGGAAGCTTTTAAGGTTGCTGATGAAATTTTATTGCATGGCATAAGGGGAATATCCGAGATAGTGGTCGAACCTGGATTGATTAATGTTGATTTTGCGGATGTAAAAATGATTATGGAGAATGCTGGCACTGCTATCATGGGAATCGGTCGGGCATCCGGTGATAATCGTGCTACTGAGGCAGCTTATAATGCAGTGAATAGCTCCTTGTTAGGTACTAAAATAACTGATGCCCGGGGGATTTTGTTTAATATTTCTGGTGGTAAAAATATGACCCTCTATGAGGTTAATCAGTCTGCTGAAATAATTCAGGAAGCTGCCAATCCCGATGCCAATATTATCTTTGGAGCAGTAATAAATGAAGCTCTGGGTGAAGATATTAGGATAACGGTTATTGCAACCGGTTTTGAAGAAGCGCCTCCTACAGAAGAAGAGCAGTTAAAAGATAATATAGCAGAGCCAACTAAAGTTAAAGAAGAAAAGGTTGAAGCAGAAACAGTAAAGACTAAAGAATCCGTTCAGAATGGCTTTAATTATGATGATTTAGAGATACCCACTTTTTTAAGGAAAAATAGATAATATGTTCAGGGGAGCACTCTCCCCTGAATTCTTCAATTCTCTAAATAAAATAATTATATCCAATTATTTTATTATTTATGGGAATATTCCATATCATCTTCTTTCTTTTATACCACATAAAAATAGACATTCCTCGTTAGTTCAGGTTAAGTCGGTTAAGATATATTAAAAATGATTTGATTATTGTTCTCTAAAATAAAATTAGGATTAGAATAAATAATTGACTTGACATTGTATATTTAGAGCATTACTATTGATAATAGCTCTAAATATGGAGATTTTTTATGAGATGTCCCTTCTGTAACTCCCCTGATACTGGAGTAATTGAATCAAGGACTATGGAAAATGAACTGGTAGTAAGACGGAGAAGGTATTGTAAAAAATGTCAAAAACGTTTTACTACTCATGAACGAATTGAACTTATGCCACTGGTAGTTATTAAGAAAGATGAACGTAGAGAATCATTCAACAGAGATAAGGTTATCAGGGGGATTTTACGAGCCTGCGAAAAACGGCCAATCAGTATGGCACAGATGGAACAGATTGTGGAAGAGATTGAGGAAAAATTAAAACAGAGTTCCAGTAATGAAATAAAAACCCAGGTGATTGGTCAAATGGTTATGAATAGATTGAAGAAATTAGATGAAGTTGCATATGTTAGATTTGCTTCCGTTTACCGTCATTTTAAAGATGTAGGAAGCTTTTTAAAAGAGATTGACCGAATCAAGATGTTAAAAGAGAAGAATGAGAGGGGAAAATATGGTGGAGAAAATCAAAAAGAGAGAAGGTCATCTGGTTCCTTTTGATAGAGAGAAGATTTACCATGCCATTTTGGCAGCCATGGAAGCGGTGGGAGAAAAAGATGAGTTGCAAGCTCGTGAGGTAACTGACCATGTAACATATCACCTGGAAGTAAACTTTGAGAAAAGGATTCCCTCTGTGGAAGAGATTCAGGATATGGTAGAAGAACAGCTTGTTGCATCTAGTTTGACTAAAGCAGCTAAAGCTTATATTATTTATCGCAACAAAAAAAATGAACTGAGAAAGAAGCTAATTGTAAGAAATGAAGAGAAATCTTATAAGAATACCACCGAGATGTCACTCCTGGTTTCTACTTCAACTGAAGAAACGGTTACTCCCTGGGAGCGGAATAGAATAATTAATGCCCTGGTTAAAGAGGCTAAGCTTTCCACAGCAGTAGCAGAGAAAATTGCTAAAAAGGTAGAAGAAAAGATTTTGAGTTTAAATTTTACCAATGTTTCCACTGCTTTAATAAGGGAACTGGTAGACAATGAATTATTTACCAGAGGATATGAAAAGATATGGAGAAAACAAAAGATTATTGGTATGCCTACCTATGATTTAAAAAGATTATTTCTATCCAAAACCAAAGAGAATAGTAATATTGCTACCAACAATCCAGAAGCAATTAATTTAGCAATAGCAGAAAATACCATAAAACAGTATATGCTGCAGGAAGTTTTTAGTCAAGAAGTATCAGATGCCCATTTAAAAGGTGTAATACATATTCACGATCTGGGATATCCTCGTATTTATTGTTCAGGACATTCCCTGGAGTATATCAAGAAATTCGGCTTGAATTTAGATAACCTTGATACCTCTTCTTCGCCAGCGAGGTATGCCCGTACTCTTACCGGACATCTCAATACCTTCTTATCTTCAATGCAGGCTTATTATGCAGGAGCATTGGGGATTGCTTATTTAAATATATTTTACGCTCCTTATTTAGCTGGAATGTCTTATCGGGAGATGAGGCAGGAAGCACAGTATCTTATTTTTAGCGGTTCCCAGAATGCCTTCTCCAGAGGAGGACAGAGTTTATTTTTAGACTTTAATGTTCATTTAGGAATACCCGGACATCTCAAAGATGTACCAGCTATTGGGCTAGGTGGAGAGTATACCGGGAAAACCTATCAAGATTATAAAAAAGAATCACAGTTATTTCTAAGAGCTTTAATGGAGGTGTGGGCTGCAGGAGATTCAAACGGAAAAGTATTTGCTTTCCCCAAAATGGATTTGCATATCAATGAAGCATCTTTTCAGGACCCTGAGGAAATAGAGTTGCTTAAATATGCCTGTCAAATTGCCTCAGACAACGGTACACCCTATTTTATCTTTGACCGGGATAGTGTGACACTTGCTGCCTGCTGTAGATTAAAGAATGAGATAACCGATATGGAAATGATTAGACATCCCGAAAAATTAAGATTTGCCGGAATTCAAAATGTTACTATCAATCTTCCTCAATGTGCTTACCGGGCTACCAAAAATAATGATCAAAGAAAATCCTATAGTGAACAAGAAAAATTTAATCGATTTTTTGAACAAATTGAATCTACTCTGCAATTAGTAGTTAAAGCACATCAGGAAAAGAAATTATTCCTACAACGATTGATGAGTTCACCGGAAGCTCCTTTGTGGCAAATAGGTAAGATAAGTCCTGATGGCAGACCTTATGTAGATTTGGAAAAAGGTACTTATTTAGTAGGATTAATAGGATTAAATGAGGCAATGCAATATTTAACTGGCTATCAGCTTCATGAAAATGATGATAGCTATTTGTGGGGATTAAAGACCGTTTCTTTCTTACATCTTAAATGTAAGGATTATAGTAAAAGATATGGTATGATATTATCTTTAGAAGAGTCACCAGCAGAAAGTGCTGCGGGAAGGTTAGCTAAAATTGATTTAAGAGAGTTTCCAGAAAGTGAAAAGGTGATAAAGGGAAGCATTGCTAATGATGAGTGTTACTATACTAATAGTATTCATTTTGCTGCTTCTGCCGATGTAGACCTTATCATCAGGATCATAAAACAGGGCAAGTTTCACCCTTTAATTAAGAGCGGAGCAATTATTCATGCCTTTGTAGGTGAAAAAAAACCTCCCGCTGAGAGTATCTATAATCTGATATATAAAGTATGGAAAAATACTCCTGCCGCTCAAATTACCATTTCACCGGAATTTACGGTCTGCAATCGCTGTCGCAAGGTGAGCAGAGGCTTACAGAATTTTTGTATCAATTGTCATAGTGATGATGTTTACGGTATTACTAGAATCGTTGGTTATTATAGCAAGATTAATAATTGGAATAAGAATAAAATAGGAGAATTAAAAGATAGAAAGCTGGGTAATTATAAGATTAGCTAAAGAGAGATAGTTTGGAAGGAGCTAAGTTAATACAATGATGAAGATGAAAATTTTCTGGCAAAAGGATTGTCCTAATTGTCCTGGAGCAAAAGACATAGGAAAAATATTAGAAGAAGAGTTAGCAGTGCAATATTATGATGTCAACACAGTAGATGGTTTAGCTGAAGCATGTATATACCAGGTTATGAGTACACCTTCTCTCGTACTGGTAACAGAGAGAGGAGAAGAAATAGAATCTTGGAGGGGGATATTACCGGAAATTGACAGTATTAGAAAAAAAATACCAAATAGATCAAAAAATTAGAATAAGGAAATTAATTTCAACCTCTTTAATAGATTGGGAGGGGCTGATTGTATCAACTTTATATGTAGGAGGATGTAATTTTCGATGTCCTTTCTGTTACAATGTTGATTTGGTTACCAATCCTCAACAGTTTTCGATAATCCCAGAAGAAGATATAATTACCTTCCTCAAGGAAAGGAAAGGCTTTCTGGATGGAATATGCCTTAGTGGTGGAGAACCAACAATCTATGATGATTTACCTGAATTTCTTGTCAAGATCAGAAAGCATAATATAAAAATTAAACTTGATACCAATGGTAGTCAACCAAAGAGGTTAGCGGAAATTATTGAGAGAAATCTAGTTGATTTCATTGCTATGGATATTAAAAGTTGTTTGAAGTCGGAAGCATATAAAAAAGCCATTGGTATTAATGATGAGCAGGTTATTAGCAAAATAAAAAAGAGTATTAATCTAATTAGATGTGCTGGAATTGAATATGAATTTAGAACAACAGTAATACCGATTTTTCATGATGAACAGATTATTGAAGAAATTGCCCGAGAAATTAAGGGTTCAAAACAATATGTATTACAGAACTTCATTAATAACGGTCAATTGTTAGATAAGCAGCTGGTAGCTATTGCTCCTTATCCACCGCACAAAATCGAAGAGTTCAGGAGCAAGATTGAACCTTATGTGGAAAGATGTAAGGTTAGATAAATCCACTTAACTTTTTTTAATCTATTATTAGTAGAAGAATGATTGCCAGGGTATCAGAAGCAATTGATACAAAAAATTTGTCTTTTTGTTTAAAGTGATGTTATAATTACAGAGGTTTTTGATGTATAAATCGGATACTTTACTCCATATTCCGCCTTTCTGGAAGCAGAGAAAATATCTGGAGGAGTAATTTTCTACAGTGCAAAATCTTAGTAATTATAATAGAATATTAGGACAGGAAATAGGCACCTCTTTTATGATAGGCCATTTAATTAAGAAAAAGGCAGAGTAATGAATTTCTTCATTCTCTGCCTTTTTCTTTTAGAGTAAAATTCTGATTAAATAAACTTATTTATATTTATAGTATAAGTAATGGAATTTTTAGTAATTTTATAACTATAAGTATTCTTTTTAAGTTAAGAAGATATATAGTAAATTAATTATTAATATATTTAAGATGTAGTATATAATTTCTATAATCTGGGTATAGATAAGCTGAAATATCCTGAGGACAATTACTACCATATATTATACTCCTCAGGATCCTATCCGTAAAAAATATAACTAAAGTTTTACAGTATAACTTTTATAGGGGAATAACTATAATAGATTGTCACGCACTGCTTAGGTAGTACTCACAACACTATTTAAATTTTCAGTTAAAGGATTTTAGTTTTTGGTTAAAATTCTTTTGGTTATAACTATTTCCTATAATTCACATAATATGCATGGCCCATAACACATAACGAAATTGTCATTGCCAGGAGTAAAACATTGAGGCAATATCACCCACTTTTACCCGAGGAGATTTGAACTGAAAACCAAAAACTAAAAACTTTAAACTAATTTACACTAAGAACCGAATGCGGATACTGAATACTATCTACCAACTACTAACAACTAAATTAACGTTATGCAATGTACTTAGTACGGTATACTGTATCATCTATGTAACGCACTACACAGCACGGTATACTATATATACTAATTATAAGGATTTTCCAAGGGGAATCCTTCCCCTGGAATATCCTGATAAGTTGATAGTTTGCTTAAGATTAAGGAAAATTGTTATGAGAATTAAAGAACACCCTATTTTACACTTCCAGCCTGGCCAGAAGGTCTCCTTCACCTTCGAGGGCCGGAAGATGGAAGGGTATGACAACGAACCCATTGCCGCAGCCTTAGTAGCAGCAGGCATCAAGGTCCTCAGTTACAGCCGGAAGCTGAAGCGTCCCCGTGGATTCTTCTGTGCTATCGGCAATTGCTCTTCCTGCCTGATGAGGGTCAATGGCATACCCAATGTCAGAACCTGCATTACCAGACTGGAAGAGGGAATGGTTATAGAAAGACAAAAAGAGAAAGGGTAAGAACGTGAAAGAGTATGATATTGTAGTAGTAGGTGGAGGACCGGCCGGTTTGGCTGCCGCTACCACCGCCGCCAGATGTAAGGCCACTGTCTTACTCATAGATGATGGCCTCCAGCTGGGTGGACAGCTCATCAAGCAGACCCATAAGTTCTTCGGCTCTACCGAACAATTCGCCGGTACCAGGGGTATCGACATTGCCCGTAACTTTATAGCCGAGATTGCCCAATTACCCAATATTGAGGTCTTGATTCAGTCCACCGTGACCGGATACTATGAAGATGGCATCCTGACCATACTGGAAGGCTACAATGGCAAAAGGTTAAGCCAGGTAAGACCCCATCGGCTCATCATCGCTACCGGTGCCTCGGAGAATATGCTATCCTTTCTCAACAATGACCTGCCCGGGGTCTATGGAGCCGGGGCGGTGCAGACCCTGATGAATGTCTATGGCATCATCCCCGGTAGGTCAGTGCTCATGGTAGGTGCCGGTAACATCGGCCTGATCGTAAGCTATCAGCTGGTACAGGCCGGCATCGAGGTAAAGGCCATAGTAGAGGCCCTCCCCCATATCGGAGGATACTGGGTACATGCCAGTAAAGTCCGCCGACTGGGTATCCCCATCTATACCCGCTGTACCCTAAAAGAGGTAAGAGGTAAAGATGAGGTGGCAGGTGTCACCATCTGTCAACTTGATGATAAATTTAACTTTCTCAGCGGAACCGAACAAGACTTGGCCATAGATACGGTCTGTCTGGCCGTAGGGCTGTCTCCTCTTTCGGAGCTGCTCTGGCAGGCCGGCTGTCAGATGGCCTATATCCCGGAATTATGCGGCTATGTCGCCCTAAGGGATGAGAATATGAGGACTTCTCAGCATCATATCTATATCGCCGGGGATGTAGCCGGCATTGAAGAGGCCAGCAGTGCCATGATCGAGGGAGAGGTGGCCGGCCTCAATGCCGCCGCCAGCCTGGGTCTCTATCATACCCACTATCACAGGTTAAACCTCACCTTCCACAGAGAGCTCGCCCAATTGCGCCACAACCAGGTGAGTGCCGCCATTACCAGAGGAATCAGTAAAGCCACCCTGGCTGAAGGAGGAAGCCATGTCTGTAGCTCATAATGGAGTACCAACTAAAGAGGAATTGCAGAAGGTCACTCCCCCTCAGGAGATCCTTACCCAGAGGGCGGTGGTGATGGTGGAATGCTTTCAGCATATTCCCTGTGACCCCTGTGCCTCCGGCTGCCCCTCGGGGGCAATCTTGCCCTTTGCCGATATCAATGATTTGCCCAAGGTAGATTACCATAAGTGTACCGGCTGTGGCCTTTGTATTGCCTCCTGTCCCGGACTGGCCATCTTTGTCCTGGACCTGAACTACTCCCCGAGAGAGGCCCTAATCAAACTGCCCTATGAGATGCTGCCCCTGCCTGAGCAGGGACAGACAGTCTGTGGCTTAGACCGGGAAGGCCGCCAGGTAGCAAAGGTAAAGGTTTTTAAGGTTCAGAAGACCAAAAATAAGACCTCTATCGTAAGTATCATCGTACCTAAGGCATTAGCCCTTGTTATCCGCAATATCAAAGTGGAGGTTAAACAAAATGGATGATAACACCATTATCTGTCGTTGTGAGGATATTACCTGGGGAGAGATAAGAAAACAGCTGGATAAGGGTTATACTACCTTAGATGAGATCAAACGTCTTACCCGTGCCGGTATGGGTCCCTGTCAGGGCAAGACCTGCCGGAGAGTACTTCTCCAGGCCATAGCCCGTTACCTGAACAAGAAAGTAGAGGAAATACCTCTTTCCACCTTCCGACCCCCTACCAAGCCTGTTCCCCTGGGGATACTGGCAGGAGGTCAGGATGAGTGATAGGGCTGATATTGTTATTATTGGTGGGGGAGTACAGGGTTGTAGCATTGCCTATAACCTGGCAAAAAAGGGACAGAAGAATATAGTTATTTTGGAAAAGGATACCGTGGCTAATGGGTCATCAGGAAGATGTGGTGCAGGATTCCGTCAGCAATTTGGAACAGAAATGAATTGCACTTTAGCCCGAGATAGTGTTAAAATACTTGAACAACTTAGTGATGAGCTGGGATATGATATTGAGCTAAATCAAAAAGGTTATCTTATTATAGCTTATACGGAAAAAGAGGTTAAACAGTTTCAGAAAAATGTCCAGTTAGAGAATAGTCTTGGCATTCCTGCCCGACTGATAACACCTGGTGAAGCAAAAGAAATAGTGCCGGCTTTAAATATTAAAGATATGCTGGCAGCTACTTACTGTCCTACTGATGGTAATGTTAATCCGTTATTAACTACATTTGCCTATGCTGAGGCTGCTCGAAGGTTAGGAGTAAAATTATGTCAATTTACTGAAGCACAAAAAATAGTAACTAAAGGACAAAAGATTCATGCTATTATAACTAATCAAGGTAGTATATTGACCGATACAGTAGTTAATGCAGCAGGAGGATATGCCCAAGAAGTGGGCAAAATTGCCGGTATTGAAATTCCAGTGTATGCTCAAAGACATCAGATAATGGTTACTGAACCCATTGAGCAGTTATGGGAACCAATGTTAATGTCTTTTTCTCGTAATTATTATTTTCAGCAACTTCCACATGGCAGCATTGTTGGAGGTTATGGCGATCCAGAGAATGAAATTATAGGTCATGACCTGGGAACCAGCTGGCAATTTGCTGTTACAATGGCGAGGAAGATGATCAATTTAATTCCTGTTTTAAGTAGCGTGCGGGTAGTCAGACAATGGTCAGGTTCTTATACTATGAGTCCTGATTTACAGCCAATTCTTGGTGAACACCCGCAATTGAAAGGGTATTATATGTCTGTAGGTTTTAGTGGTCATGGATTTATGCTTGCTCCTATTACCGGAAGGATGTTAGCAGCATATATTATGGAAGGTCGTACCTTACTACCCATAGAAAAGTTAAGTATTACCCGATTTGAACGGGGAGAGTTAATCTTAGAACCATCAGTGGTGTGAAAAATATATAGATTGAAGTTTGATGTGGCTATAGAAAATAACATAGTCAAGCTTGTTATTTTCTGCTGAAAGTGTCTTAATATAGGATGTGTTATTTTCCTAAAATGAGACAACTGTTAAGTTAAATCCAGATATTTAGTCTCAACTATTAAAATAGGAGGTGATGCTAACATAAAGAATAAAGTGAAATTTGAGCTTATATCGCTTTAGAAATAAGTTTAAAGGAGGAGATTATGAATAGAATGAAACAAATTTTAACTATCGTGATGATTTTATGTGTATGTTTTTCCATTAATGTTTTGGCGCAACAACCACCGGTAGTGATTGGATTACAAGGACCCCTTACCGGTGCAGAAGCCATTGAAGGAGAAATGGCTAAACAAAGTGTAGAGACTGCAGCTAAGATGGTTAACGAAAAAGGCGGTGTTTTAGGTGGCAGGATGATTAAGATTGAAGTAGTGGATGACGCCTGTCAACCGAGAGCAGGAGCATTGGCAGCTATGAAATTGGTTTCCATGAAAGAAGTAGTGGCAGCTATTGCTACTTATGGTTCTTCTGTAACGCAGCCTGCTTCCGATATTTATGAAAAATTTAAGAAGGTCAATATTGCCTATGGAGCAACTGTTACTCATTTATCAGAAAGAGGACTACAATATTTCTTCCGTACCTGTGGCAGAACAGATACGCAGGGGATATTCTTTGCTGAGGAAGTGGTGCCTTATTTTAAAGCCAAAAGAGTGGCAATTATGCATGATAATACCTCCTTCGCTTTAGGTTTAGCAGAAGAGGCACGAAATGCTGCACTGGCGATGGGTAATATTGATATAGTTTACTTTGATGCTATTACTCCCGGAGAAGCTGATTATACAGTTCCCTTAACCAAGTTGAGAGAAACAAATCCGGAAGTATTTTATTTCACCGGATATTTCCCCGAAGCAGGTCTCATTATAAGACAGGCTAGAGAAATTGGTATCGATGCTGTCTTTGTAGGTGGAGATGCTGCCATTAATGAAGATTTTATAAAAATTGCAGGTTTAGAATATGCTGCCGGATGTTATATGACTCAGGAAGCTTTAATAGAATATTTCACCAATCCAGAAGCTATGGAATTTAAAGCCAAATATCAAGAGGCATATGGCAGCTTACCTTCCAGTCCTTGGCCTGTTTATGCTGCTGATGCTTTAATGGTGTTGGCAGAAGCAATTGATAAGAGCGGTTCTACCGATTCTGACGTTTTGGTGAATTACTTGAAGAATGAAATGACAGAATTCCCCAGCATTACCGGACCAATCGGATTTGACGAAAAAGGTGATCGAGTTGGCACCGGAATCAATCTCTATGTTGTTAATACTGACGGAAGCTACTCAATAGTGAAAATATAATGAATAATTTTTTTGAGGTAGAAGGTTTGCTCTATGAAAATAGTTATTGAACAGCTGTTAAATGGATTAACCATTGGATCATTTTATTCCCTTATTGCTATGGGCTATTCAATGGTTTATGGAGTGATGAAATTAATTAATTTTGCCCATGGTGATTTCTTTACCTTTGGTTCCTATTTAGGATACACTTTATTAGTAATGGGGATATCCTATGTTACTTCTACCTTAGGCGTATGGGGCGGTATGATTGCGGCTATGTTAATAGCCGCAATCGGAACCGGTATTTTAGGTATAGTGGTGGAAAGAATTGCCTATCGCCCCATATACCCAGCTGGCAGATTGCCAGCAGTGGTATCGGCCTTAGGTGCCTCAATTTTTATTCAAAATGCCATTATGGTTATTTGGGGGCCACGTCCACAGGCTTATACCTCTGAGGTTATTCCGGGATACATATTAAATATTGCTGGTTTTAGAATTAATATCTTACAAATAATTATTTTGCTTCTCTCTTTTCTGTTAATGGGGATTCTATATTATATTGTTCAAAAAACCACCTTTGGTGCTGCTATCAGAGCTTCAGCTTTAGACAGGGAGACCGCTGCTTTAATGGGTATAAACATTAATTTAATCATCTTTTTTATCTTTGCCCTTGGCCCTGCTCTAGGAGGAACTGCTGGTGTAATGGTAGGTATGTATTATCGAAAGATTAGTTTTATTATGGGTTGGAATTTTGGTTTAAAAGCTTTTACTGCTACAATTTTAGGTGGTATTGGCAATATTCCTGGAGCAATGATTGGGGGATTAATTCTAGGGGTACTAGAAATGCTTGGTTCAACGTATGTTTCAACCGCTTACAAAGATGTATTTGTTTTTTTAGTCTTAATATTGGTATTAATCTTTAGGCCAACCGGTATTCTTGGTGAAAAAATTGCTGAGAAGGTGTAGGTACCATATATGATGGCAAAAAGTGTAAAAAGTCAGGTGAATAAGTTCAATATAAAGAGTAATTGGTTTGTTATTATAGTAATAATATCATTTCTTTTATTTCCCCTGGTGATAAAAAATGATTATATTATTGATGTAGCCTTTTTCTTTGGAATTTATACCTTATTAGGTCTTAGTTTAAACATTGTTTTGGGAGAAGTAGGTTTGTTTGATTTAGGGCATATGGGCTTTGCTGCTATTGGGGCATATACTACCGCTATCTTAAATACCAGTTTTGGAATCCCGGTATTACTATTATTGCCAATTAGTGCTATTGCTGCCGCGATTTTTGCTTATCTGGTTTGTTCTCCCATCATTCATTTAAGGGGGGATTATTTATGTATTGTTACTATAGGCATGGGAGAAATTATTCGATTAACCTTGCTTAATAATCCCTTTGGTTTAACCGGTGGTCCCAATGGTGTTTTCGGAATTTGTTTTCCAGCCATAGGTAGCTGGTTGATAATAAATAATTGTCTGAAGTTTTATTATTATGTTTGGATTGTAGTAGGACTGAGTGTTGTGGCTCTAATTAGACTGCAGAATTCTAGAATCGGCAGAGCATGGAACTATGTTCGAGAAGATGTAATTGCAGCAGAAGCATCCGGAATTGATGTTAGATATTACAAATTATTAGCCTTTGTACTAGGTGCTGCTTTAGCAGGAGTAGCCGGGAGTATTTATGCTACCAAACTAATGATTGTTTCCCCAGAGAGTTTTACTTTTATGGAATCATGTTTGTTATTTTGCATAGTATTAATAGGCGGGATGGGTTCTATACCAGGTATATTTATTGGGGCAGCTGCCATTTCTCTTTTCCCTGAGATATTTCAAGCCTTTGCTCAATATCGCATGCTTTTCTTTGGAGCAGTAATGATTATAATGATGATGTTTAGGCCTGGAGGCGTGTGGCCTAGGCAGAGGGGAAGAATTCAAACTACATCAATTTTAATAAAAGCTGACCAGGGTGAAATATAATATAAAGATACGGGAAAGGTAAAAAATGACGGGAAAAAATGCTATTATACTGGAAACAAAGAAACTAACAAAACGTTTCGGTGGACTTATTGCTGTGAACCAATTTGATTTAAAAGTCACTAAAGGTAAAATCAGCAGTATAATTGGTCCGAATGGGGCTGGTAAAACCACAGTATTTAATGTAATTACCGGTATTTATCAACCGGATGATGGCGAATATTTCTTTAAAGGGGAAAGATTGTTTGGACTTAAACCTCATCAAATATTATTCAAAGGCATTGCCCGTACTTTTCAAAATATCAGGCTGTTTCCAAATATGACCTGTCTGGAGAATGTTATGGCTGGTCAGCATGCCAGAAGTAGTTCAGGAATGTGGCACTCTATTTTTAGAACAACATCTCAGCTTAAAGAGGAGCAGAAAATAATGGAAATTGCTGAGAATAGGTTAGAGCAAGTGGGTTTATCTAATCATAAACATGAACTGGCTAAAAATATTGCCTATGGTAACCAGAGGATGTTAGAGATTGCTCGAGCTCTAGCAAGTGATCCTGATTTATTAATATTAGATGAGCCAAGTAGTGGTCTTAATGATAAAGAAACTGAAGAGCTTATGAGTTTTTTAGATAATCTACTCAGAGATAATTTAACAATTTTGTTAATAGAACATGATATGAATGTAGTTATGGGGATTTCTGATTTGGTAACGGTAATGGATGAAGGTAAAAAAATTGCCGAAGGTAAGCCGGAAGAAATTTATAATAATCCCATTGTTATTGAGGCTTATTTAGGAAAAGAGGAAGAGGAGGAAGGCTATTCCTGATGGATAATCTATTGAAAATAGAAAACCTTCATATTAATTATGGTTCCATTAAAGCCTTAAAAGGGATTTCCCTGGAGGTTAATCCAGGTGAGATTGTTACAGTTTTAGGAGCAAATGGTGCGGGCAAAAGCACATTATTAAGAGCCATATCCGGTTTAATACCCATTCATAAAGGGGAGATGTCTTTTATTAATAAATCATTAAAAAACACTGAAGCCTACCGCATTGTTATTGATGGAATTTCACATGTACCGGAAGGCAGAAGGGTATTTGCTACCCTCTCTGTAGAAGAAAATTTAAATTTAGGAGCCTTTAACCGCCGAAGTAATCGACAACTTGTTTTAGAGCGAAAAGAAAGGGTTTACAATCTCTTTCCCATTCTGAAACAGAGGAAAAATCAGTTAGCCGGTACTCTGTCTGGAGGAGAACAGCAGATGCTGGCAATTGGTAGGGGATTAATGAGTGATCCTAAGCTTCTGCTTTTAGATGAACCTTCTCTGGGCTTAGCTCCTATATTAGTAAAGCAGATCTTTAAGATTATTAGAGAGATAAATGAACAAGGAGTTGCTATTCTACTGGTGGAGCAAAATGCCCGGAAAGCCCTGGCCATTTCTCACCGAGGTTATGTACTGGAAACCGGAAATATTACCATAAGTGGTTCTAGCTCAGAACTAAAGAATAACAAAAAGGTTCAGGAAGCCTATCTTGGTGGAGCGGCATTACAAAGAAATAAGAATAGAATAAGCTAAGATTGTCAAAATAATCGATAAGGAAATGAGAACCTAAAACCATTGACAAAAAGTTACAGAGAAACATATGAAGCCTGATTAAGTCATTGGTTTTCTTTATTTATCATAACCTATTCCCTTCAGAGAGAGTATATTGTGAGAGAAATAAATTTTAACAGCATAATGTTTATAGGGGAATAACTGTATGAGATTGCCACGTACCGCTTAACCAGTGTTCGCAAGGACCTTGCAGTTAATAGTTCAAGGTTTTAGTTTTTGGTTAAACATCTTTGGGTATAACATTTATCTATGATTCACGCAATACGCATGACTCATAACCAAATGGTCATTGTAAAGAGTCTTTCCCCTTTTCTGTTGTTACCAGGAGCATTTTTCCTGTTTGGTCCTTGCGATGAGCAAAGCATTGAGGCAATCTCATCCGCTTTTACCCGAGGAGATTTAATCTGAAAACCAAAAACCTGAAACCACTTTACTCTAAGAACCAAATACCAGATAATAAATACTAATTCCAACTAACAACTACTAACGACCAAATTAACGTTAAACAATATACTGAGTACGGTATACTATATACTAATAAAGGGGTTCTCCAGGGGAAGGATTCCCCTGGAATATCCTATTGATTTAAATTAATTGAAAAAAGGATTCTTTTTTGTTATAGTATATGCAAGTTCTAATTATATATAGTTGAATGATATCAATTATAAGTTAGATATAATTACAGAAAGAAAAGCCATATGAATAAAAATAATAATGAAGATAAAGAGTTGATAACATTGTTTAATGGTGAATTGTCACAGTTACGGGATAGTTTAAGAGAAATGTCTGGCTTAGTATTGAATTCCTTGGAATACTCCATACAATCATTGATTAACCAAGACCAGCAACTGGCACAGCAGGTGATTGATAGTGATGAAAAGATTGACCGGATGGAGCTCGATATTGAAGAACAATGCTTGCAATTAATTGCTTTAAAACACCCGGTATCTAAAAAATTACGTGTTATAACCTGTGGAATGAAAGCAATTTCTGAATTAGAGAGAGTTGGTGATAGGGCAGTAAATATTTCAGTAGCAAGCCAGTATCTGTCCTCAAAACCATTAGTCAAACCCTTAATTGATATTCCCAGGATGGCGGAAATAACACAAAGTATGCTCAAAGATAGTCTTGATGCCTACTTGAGTGGGAATGTTGATTTAGCTAAATCGGTCTGGGATCAGGATAGGTTAGTAGATCAGTTAAATCAGCAGATTTTTCGAGAGTTGCTTACTTTTATGCTGGAAGATCCTCATACCATCAGCAGGGGAATTCACCTGATTTTTATTTCCGATAACCTGGAAAGAATAGGTGATCATGCTACTAATTTAGCAGAGAGAGTGGTATATATTGTTAACGGGGAAAGAATGAAACAAAGAATAACACCTCAGGAAGAGATGGACTGAATAAAGAAGAACATATGGTATTTATTATTAATATAATCAATTATTTATTTAGAATATATAGTTACATTATTTTAGCCAGAATATTTTTATCCTGGGTACAGGTTGATCATAACAATCCCATTGTCCGATTTATCTATAAAGTTACTGAGCCGATTTTGGCTCCTTTTCGTATAGTAATATCATTGGGTGGAATGGGAATTGATTTATCACCTATTATTGTCTTTTTTTTGCTAAATTTACTCAGGACATCTTTGATAAGACTTATTGTAAATTTATATTATTAATAAGTTAGATGGCAGAATATGAGAGATAAAAAAATAGACTGCAAAGAGAAGGAGGGTAATTGATGAGAATTACTCCTATGGACATTGAACAACAACAGTTTGGTAGGTCTTTTAGAGGATATAACGAGGAAGAGGTTGATAATTTTTTAGATAGGATTGCTAAAGACTATGAAGAAGTACTTAATGAAAATATTAAGAATAAGGAAGAGACAGAAAAACTACAAGCCAGGTTAGAAGAATATTCTAGAATGGAGGAGACTTTGAGGAGCGCTTTAGTTAATGCCCAGCAGAGTGCTTCCAGTATTAAAGAAAGTGTGCAAAAAGAGGCTCAAGCTATAATAGATAGTGCTAAAATTGAAGCTGAGAAAATCAAACAAAGGGCTAAGCAGGAAATATTAGATATAAACAATGAAATTGTAGCTTTAAAGAAGAAGAAATTTATTATATTAGAGAAACTGAAAAACACTTTAAAACTGCATATTCGTATGCTTGAGGAAGAGATTTCGGAAGGGGCAGAGAGGGAAATAGCTTCCAGTTATATTCAGGATAAATCTATTGAAAACTTGAAAATGAAATTGTATCCTGAACAAGATCAGGATATCGAAGATATTCAGAATAAGAATATTGATTAGATAAAAAAGGATGCTCATAAAATATTGACCTTATAGTAAATAATTATTATAATCATTAACAATATTTCGATTATATAGAATTAATTATAAATTCAAAAATATAAAAATTAAGGGATAATGTTAAAATTCTAGTGATCTTTGTTTTGGCAAACAATGAAATTGAGGAAGAGTAGGTAATAAAAATACCCAAAATCACCTCTGATATTTTGACTGAAAGGATAATAATAAGTCAAGACGGTTGCACCGTTAAAGCAAGAGATGGATGAATGCTTAGCATTCTTCCTAGAAAGTATTATAGTTTCATTCACATCAGTTTAATCTTTACTTCGATTTTTGTGATGATAGGTCTTTACGGTTATTCATGAAACTATAGGTAAAAAATTAAGGTGGTACCGCAGGAAGTGTTAACCTCTTGCCCTTTGCCGGCAAGGGGTTTTTATTTTATATCTGGAGATTAGTATCTAAAATAATAAATATATGATGAAATTAAATTAATTTCTAATCTTATGAGGAAAAGGGAGTTAGTTATGGATTTTAAAACAACACTTAATTTACCAAAAACTGATTTTTCAATGAAAGCTAATTTACCAAAAGAAGAGCCAAAAATGCTTAAATTTTGGCAAGATATAGAGCTTGATAAAAAATTGTTAGTCAAGTATTGTGATAGGAGAAAATTTATCTTACATGATGGACCGCCTTATGCTAATGGGAATATTCACATTGGGACTGCTTATAATAAGATACTGAAAGATATTATACCAAAATTTAAATGGATGAGAGGATTTAACGCTTATTATGTTCCAGGCTGGGATACACATGGTATGCCTATTGAGCATAAAGTAAGTCGGGATCTTAATGTAACTATAAACGACATCGATCCGGTGGTATTAAGAGAAAAATGCCAGGAGTATGCCAAAAAATATATCAATATTCAAAGGGAAGAGTTTAAGAGATTAGGAGTCATTGCTGATTGGGAAAATCCTTACTTAACCTTTTTACCCGAGTATGAGGCTACTCAGATTGATGTATTTGGAAAAATGTATGAACGTGGTTATATTTACAAAGGACTAAAAGCAGTCTACTGGTGTTCTTCCTGTGAAACCGCTCTAGCTGCCGCTGAAATTGAGTATAGTGATGAAGTAAGTGATTCTATTTATGTCAAATTTGAAGTTATAGATGATATAAGCTCAATATTTCCGGAAGCAGAAAAAAGAGAAACTTATGTGATAATATGGACTACTACACCATGGACTATCCCAGCTAACTTTGCCATTGCCTTTAATCCTGATTTAAAATATAGCCTGGTAAAGACAGAACATGGTTACTTGATTCTTGCTACTGGGTTGATAGAAAAAGTAATGAAAGAAATAGACTTGACTAACTATAAGATTTTAAGTGAGCAACCAGGTAGTATTTTTGAAGGTATTAAATGTAGACATCCATTACTGGAAAGAGACTCTGTTATTATATTAGGAAAGCATGTTAACTTGGAGGAAGGGACTGGATGCGTACACACCGCACCCGGACACGGACAGGAAGACTATGAGATTGGAATAAAATATGAGCTTCCCGTGATTTCAGTATTGGATAGCAAAGGTAGACTCAATGAAAATGCCGGACCTTTTAATGGACTTGACTATCGAGAAGGAAATAAAAGAATAATTACAGCCTTACGAGAGAAGGGATACCTGTTAGGAGCAGGAAAGATAAAGCATTCTTATCCCCATTGCTGGCGATGTAAGAATCCAATTCTTTTTCGAGCCACAGAACAGTGGTTTGTTTCTGTTGATAAATTTAGGGAGCAATCCTTAAAAGCCATTAATGAGGTTCAATGGATTCCTATCTGGGGAAAAGAAAAAATATATGGCATGGTCGAAGAAAGAACTGATTGGTGCATTTCCCGTCAGCGAGTATGGGGTGTCCCCATACCGGCTTTTTATTGCCAGAAATGTAAAGAGATAGTTATTACTCCCGAAACCATTCATGCGGTAAAAGAATTGTTTAAAGAAAAAGGATCAAATTCCTGGTTTGAGATGAGCGCTGAAGAGATTCTCCCCAGGGGATTTCAATGTCCCCACTGTCAGGGAACTAAATTTGAGAAAGAAAAAGACATTATGGATGTCTGGTTTGATTCTGGTTGCAGCCATGCAGCAGTACTGATGAATAGAAAACAACTGCACTGGCCTTGTGAATTATATCTGGAAGGTTCTGACCAGCATCGTGGATGGTTTCAAACCTCACTCTTAACAGCTGTGGCTGCCTTTAATCAGGCACCTTATAAATCAGTTTTAACACATGGATTTACTGTTGATGAGGAAGGCAGGAAGATGTCTAAATCCCTCGGTAATGTTATTCCTCCTCAGGAGGTCATTGACCAGTATGGAGCAGATATCTTAAGACTATGGGTGGCTTCTTCTGATTATAAAAAAGACATAAGAATTTCTAAAAAAATATTGCAGCAATTGGTTGAGATTTATCGCAAGATAAGAAATACTTCTCGCTTCATTCTAGGGAATTTATATGATTTTAATCCCCAACAACATTCAGTAACTTATGAACAGTTAGAAGAAATTGATAAGCTTGTCTTAAGCCAGTTCCAGAATTTAATAAAGAAGACTACCGAAAATTATGACCAATATGAGTTTCATTCTTTCTATCATGATATTCATAATTTCTGTACTTTAAATTTAAGCTCCTTCTATCTGGATATTATTAAAGATAGAATCTATGTTTTAAATTGTAATTCGATATCTCGCAGAGCTGCTCAGACAGTTCTATATAGAATAATAGATGCTTTAGGCCGATTGATTGCACCAGTATTGAGCTTTACAGCAGAAGAAATATGGCAAGCTTTAAACCATATTGCAAGACAGGAAGAGAGTGTATTCTTAGCTAATTGGCCAGAAGTGAATCCAGAATTGATACAAACAGAACTGGAAAGGAAATGGGATAAGCTACTGGCAGTGAGAAAGGATGCTTTAAAAGCACTGGAAATCCGTAGAAAGGATGGTCTTATTGGAAATTCGTTACAAGCACAGGTTGATCTATATACCCAAGATAAATCCCTGTATGATTATTTAATTCAATTTGATGATAAATTGGAAATGCTCTTTATTGTTTCAAAGGTAAATTTATATTTTGTTAAAGAGCAAATTTCTGAAGAAAATGCTTTTACAGGAGAAGAAATTCCAGAACTTTCTGTAGTTGTAAGAGTTGCACCAGGCCAAAAATGTGAAAGATGTTGGTGTTATTCTGAAACAGTAGGGTTAGATAGACGTTATCCCAATATCTGTCAGAAATGTGTAACAGTATTAGAAAAAGAAAATGATAGTTGATTTTCAGAAAGAGTGTCAGGCTACTTCAAAGGCATTAATTCCCAGGATACTGAAACAAAAATATGACCGCAATATATACTGTAATAAAATAAAAAAATAATTACAAGGTACGATTTACTAAGTGAGATTGCTACGCACTGCTTAAGCAGTACTCGCAATGACCATGAAGTTTTCAGTTTTTGGTATAGTACAAGTTTTTAGTTAAACTTTTATTTGGGTATAATGCTTACCTATGATTCACGCACTACACTCAACGCACTACCACTTTATACGGTATACTATATACTGGTGGTATACTATATACGAGAAAAAGGGATTCCCCAGGGGAAGGATTCTCCTGGAATATCCTGTATTACTGGAGATCCAATGCGTTTTGTTATAGGAGTATTACTAGTAATTATTGCTGACCAGGCCAGTAAAATATGGATATCGAGTAATTTGGAATTGGGAGAATCTATTCCCATAATAAATAAGATATTTCATTTCACTTATATTCAGAATCCAGGATCAGCCTTTGGCCTGTTAAGGTTTAGTAATGCAACTTTTATCGTTATAGGTTTACTAATTATTCTCTTGGGAATTATTTTCTTATCAAAGATAGCTCGACACAGTAGGTTGGTATTTTTCTCATTTATTTTGATTTTAGGAGGTTCCCTGGGTAATCTAATAGATCGTTTAAGAATTGGAAGTGTAATTGATTTTTTAGATTTCAGAATATGGCCTATCTTTAATGTTGCTGATTCAGCTATTAATATTGGATTCTTTCTTCTGATAATTCATTTTTTATTCCAGCCGGAAAGTGCAAGAGATGATGATAATCTGGAAGAATGAAACACATTTTCCAATAAGTAAATTAACCAATGAGGATATTTACCCATTTTAAGGTTGCTAAAATGAACAAGATTGATTCCCCAAAAATCACTGGTAAACTTCAGTATTTAGAGCAGGAAAAGATTAGAGTGGATTCTTTTTTAGCCAAAGCAGAAGTTGCTAATTTATCAAGAAACAGAATTAAAGAATTAATTAATTTTGGTCATATTACCGTAAATAGTAGGAGGGTAAAGCCAAGCTATGTTTTAAAATCAGGAGATACCATCTACTTTGTCATACCTGATAATCAGGAATTATCATTAAAAGCCGAAGATATTCCTCTTAACATCTATTATGAAGATGAGCATTTAATGGTCATTGATAAGGATGCAGGTATGATTGTTCATCCCACTGGAAAGGTAAACAAAGGTACCTTGGTCAATGCTCTTCTCTTTCATTGCCAACGAGAGCTTTCGGGTATAGGCGGAGTTAATCGACCTGGAATTGTTCACCGGTTGGATAAAGAGACGTCGGGTTTAATGATGATTGCCAAAACAGAACAGGCACACTATCAGTTAAGTCAACAGATTAAAGAAAGGAAAGTAGTAAAAAGGTATATCACTCTGGTGCATGGAGCGGTAAAGGATGAGAAAGGTTATATTGAAGCTCCCATTGGGAGAGATCCCAAACATGGGAATAAGATGGCAATTACCGCTATAGGTGGTCGAGAAGCCAGGACTTATTTTCAGGTTATCAAACATTTTACTTCTTTTACCCTGCTATTAATCAGATTGTATACTGGTCGTACTCATCAGATAAGAGTTCATTTGCATTATCTGGGACATCCAGTGGTTGGTGACAAGGTTTATGGTTTTGGTAAAAAAAATAATTCCTTGCTAGTGATTGAGAGGCAGGCCTTACATTCCCATTTTTTACAATTCCAGCATCCGATTAATCATCAGATATTAACCTTTACCTCACCCTTGCCAGATGACTTTCTGGCTCAATTAAAAGTACTTTCTACCCTTTAAGTTAATATCATCTTATTTATATCTTTCTGTATTTCCTCATAATCAATGAAAACCGGTATACTCTTTTCCTGAGAGTAAACTACCTTGCCAACTTTACTATTTTTTGGTTTTTTAACATATTTTCTTAAGGTATATATTATTGGAGCTGTCTCATAATTTTTTACTCTGCTATAATATCCGGTTAATCGGGCAGCAAAGGTTAGTGTATCAGGAGGAGGAGATGACAAATTTTGGTGGTTTTTTATTATAACATGGGCACCAGATTTAAGCTGATGGTGCAACCAGAAATCATTACCGCTGGAAAGATGCCTTAGGATATATTCATTTTGCTGACTATTCTTCCCCACCAATATATTCCAACCGTCAGTAGAAAGAAATTTTAAAATAGAAGGCATTCTCTTTATCGAATTCTTACTCCCGATTCCTTTCCCCCTTTTAATATAATTTAATTGCACTAATTTCTGATAGAGAGCGGTTAATTTGCTGAGAGAATTTTTACTTTCCGATAATTTTAAATAAATTTCATTTAATTGCTTCAAAGATTCTTGATTCTCCAATAGTTGTTTTTTTATTCTTACTCTATTCACGGTTAATTTTTTGTATCTCTGGAAAAATTGACGGGCATTTTGTAGTGGCGAAAAGTTAGGATTTAATTCAATGTCAATCCTGGGAAGACCAGGTTCAGTATAATCTATAAGGGTAACCTGATGCATGCCGTATTTTATATTCCATAAATTCGCCTTAATTAATTCTCCTTTCTTTTTATATTGTTCGCAATCCTCTATCTCTTTATTTTTTCTCTTTAAAATTTTATTTTTTTCTTCTAATTTTTCCCGGTTTTTATTCAGGATTTTAATTATTATTTGATGCAATTCCTGCTTCTTTTTCTCTTTGCTAATCTGGTAATAAAAAGATTCAAGGCAGGCGGAAACCTGATTAAAAGATAAATATTCTATTTCCGATGATTCTATAGGTGAAATTAAAGAATAATCGATTGCCTTACCACTATTTCTATCAATTAACAACAGTGGTGTTATGTTGTGCTGAATAATTTTCTCTCTAAAGTTACAGAATGCTTCCCAAAGGTTGATTAGTTGTTCTGATTGAAGTTCAGAGACTTTTTGATCAGCAGGAAATTTCAAGAAAGAAACCATCTCTCTAGCACTTTTTTGGCTTATGCCTTGGAAATTATGGCATAAAAGTTGCCACCAATAATCTGGTTGAGATGAAGCACTGTTTCTAAGGAATATGTTCAGGAACTGTTCTTTATTTACAGTCAGGGGATTCAATTTATCTTGTGCAGGAGGGGATTTATATAGAATTCCTGGTTTAATCTCCCGGTACCTATTCAGTTCAGAACCAACTTGCTTTAGTGCAGTTTTGATAAAACCATTTTCATCAATTAGAATGGCATTGCTATGTTTACCCATAAATTCAAATATTAGATTATATTCTACTGAGGGTCCAAATTTATGATAGGATTGGATGGTGAGTTTGATAATACGGTCAAAGTCTAACTGCTCTATTTTTGATAGCTTACCTCCCTGAAGTTGACTTTTTAATTGTTTGGTAAATGTTGAGCTAACATTTTCTTTTAGCGGAATAATCTCACTTATGAAGAAAGTCATTCTATCCGGTTTTAGAGAAAAAAATATTTTATGGTCACCTTTTTTATTTTTTAGAACCAGCAATATTCCATATTGTTCGATTTGATAGAGGTCAAGAATCCTGGCTGGAATTATCTGTTTATTAATTTCATAAGCTACCAGTGATAAAGCAATGCTATCCAGTATCATTTTCTCTCCTCTTATCTTTAAAATATTAGATAAAAAATAGTAATGATTACAGGTCATTTATAATATATTTATTACTACTGGTCAAGACATTTCTGTTTAATAGTATAGAAATTTTCAAAAATTCAGATTTCATAGAGTACTCTTTTCTAAATAAAGAACAATTTATGATAAATTAGATTTTAAGTATAGAGTATATAATAATCATAATTACTATGCCTTGCCTATCCAGAGGTTTGGTAGCAGGCAGATGTTTTCTATTATTGGTTTCTTACCAGCAGATGAAAAGGGTATTAAGGTAATAAATCCTTATTTTATGCCTATTACTGATAACTATAAGCTCCAGGCTTAATTTTATATATTTGACAGAGTCAGGGGAATTTCCTAAAATGATTTTAAAATATGAGGAAGAGAAAGGAGAATTTTTTGGTAAAAAGTATGACCGGCTTTGGAATGAATGAAGCTGAGATTAATGGCATTACTTCTATTACAGAGATAAAAACAGTAAATAATCGTTATTGCGATATCAAAGTCAAGATGCCTATCCAATCATTAGATATTCTGCAAAGAATAGAGAACATTATTCAAAAGAGAATAAATAGAGGGACTGTTAGTGTTTTTATTAAAGTTGATGATGGTAATGACCGTATTAGCCAGATTAAATTAAATGAAGATTTACTGAAGTCCTATTTACAATCATTACATAGATTAAAAGAGATTGCCCAATTAGAGGAGGAAATTAATCTGGATTCATTGCTCAGATATAAAGAAATATTTGAATTTATTAAAAAAGAAGAAGAGGAAGGGAAATGGGAATCAATAAAAGTTTCTCTAAATAGAGCTCTGGATTCCTTGGTGCAGAGCAGGGAAGAGGAAGGCAACAGATTAATAAAAGATATTCTGAAAGGGATTTCCCGCATGGAAAAAATAGTGCAAGAGATAGAAGAAGAAAAAACAGAATGTCTTAAGGAATTTCAGGAGAAGTTAAAAGAAAGAATAAAGCAGCTAACACAGACTATTTCGCTGGACGAGGGAAGGAGTGAAATGGAAGTGGCATTTTTAGTGCAAAGGAGTGACGTTACTGAGGAGATAACCAGATTAAAAAGTCATATCAATCAGCTAAAGAGAATTGCCAAAAATAGAAAGCCTATAGGGAAGAAGCTGGAGTTTTATACCCAGGAGATGGGCAGGGAAATAAATACTATAGGTGCTAAATCTGTTACTCAGAGCATATCTGAAAAAGTTATTCGACTAAAGGAAGAGTTGGAAAAGATTAAAGAACAATCAAGAAATATTGAATAAATTAGGAGTATTTTATGAATCAATTTATGATGAATATTGGATTTGGAAATTTTGTAAATTTAGAAAGAGTGATATCTATCTTGGATCCTGATTCAGCACCTATGAAAAGATTAAGAGAAGAAGCAAAACAATCTAAAAAATTAGTGAACGCTACCTATGGGAGGAGAACCAGGTCTATTATCATTACTGACAGTAATCACATTATTTTATCTGCCTTACAACCAGAGACAGTCATTAATCGTCTAAATAACTATCAGAAGAGAGAAAATGATTAGTAGATAGGTGAATTAAATGGAGAAATATAGGGGTCATCTATTTGTAATTTCTGGTCCCTCAGGAGTTGGCAAGGGGACTCTCAGAAAAAAATTATTTGAACACGTTCCAGATTTACAATACTCAGTTTCGGTAACTACTAGAAAGCCAAGAAGGGAAGAACGGGAAGGAATTGATTATTTTTTTGTAGACGAAGAAACATTCAGAAGATATATCCAGGAGAATAGATTTGCCGAGTGGGCAAAGGTTCATGGAGATTACAAAGGTACTTTATTAGACACTATTAATAAAACACTTGTGGGAGGCAAAGATCTCTTACTGGAAATTGACGTTCAGGGAGCATTACAGATAAAGAATAAATATCCGGAAGGAATATTTATTTTTATTGCACCACCTTCCTGGGATAAATTGGAAAATCGGTTAAGGGGAAGAAGTACAGAGGATGAGGAAAATCTAAAAAAAAGGCTAAATGATGCCCATTATGAGATGGAATATATTAGATATTACGATTATATAATTGTTAATAATCACCTGGGGAAAGCCTTAGAAGAACTGAAAGCTATTATTGTTAGTGAAAGATGCAGGATCAGAGAAAACAAATAAAAGTTGTAACTGTCTAAGGAAGTTTCTGCTATAATGACTATTGCGAGGAACAAAGCGAGAAAGCAATCTCATCCACTTTTACTTAAGTAGATTTGAACTGAAAACCAAAAACCTGAAACCATTTTACTCTAAGAACCAAATGCTGGATGCCAAATACTAGCTACTAAATTAATGGTATACTAAATACCATATATTATGTACTATATACTAATAAAGGGGGTTCCCCAGGGGAAGGATTCCTCTAGAACACCCTATATGGGGAGAACATATTATGACTGATGCAAAGGATAAAAAAGTAAACATAATTCTTGGTATTACAGGAGGGATTTCCGCTTATAAAAGTGCAGAGTTAGTTCGATTGATGAAGAAAGAAAGATTTCAGCTTAAAGTAGTGATGACTGAAAATGCTACCCGTTTTATTACCCCCCTGACTATGGCAGTCTTATCTGAAAATAAGGTTTATACCAGACTCTTTTCTCCAGATGAGGAAGATCCAGAGATAAGACATATTTTTCTAGCTCGCTGGGCTAATATGCTGGTAATTGCACCGGCATCGGCAAATGTTATTTCCAAATTAGCACATGGTATAGCAGATGATTTGTTAAGTACTACCATATTAGCTTTCCAGGGTGAAGTTATCATTGCTCCAGCCATGAATAAGGTTATGATTAATAATTCGATTCTCAGAAATAATATTGGCTATCTACGAAGAAAAGGTTATCATTTCATAGAAACTGAAAAGGGTAATTTGGCTTGTGGTGAATATGGAGATGGGAGGATGACAACTCCTGCCAATATAATTAGTTTTATCAAGAAGATAATAGATAATGCCAATTCTTTAAATGGAAAAACGATACTCATAACTGCTGCGGCAACCAGAGAACCTATAGACCAGGTAAGGTTTATCTCTAATTACTCAAGCGGTAAAATGGGTTTCGCTTTAGCGGAAGTAGCAAAAAGGCGTGGTGCTAAGGTAATTCTGGTTTCCGGGCCTACCTTTCTACAGGATATTGAGGGGATAAAGACTATTCGGGTAAATACTGCAGCAGAGATGAGAGAACAGGTACTATCTTATTTTGATCAGGTAGATGTATTTATTTCTGCAGCTGCGGTATCAGATTTTCGACCGGTAAATCAATTTAAAGGAAAAATAAAAAAGGAAGAAGCTGATGTTATCAGCTTAGAGTTGAGAAAAAATGCCGATATATTAAAAGAGGTTGGAGAAAAAAAAGGGAAACAGATTCTGATTGGATTTGCAGCTGAAGTGGAAAAGCTAAAAGAAAATGCCCTGTCAAAATTAAAATCAAAAAATTTGGATTATATTGTAGCAAATGATATCAGCAGAGAAGATAGTGGATTTGGTGCCGATACCAATAAGGTATTGATTATTGAGCGTAGCGGAAAGACTATTGATTTGCCCCTGATGTCAAAATATGAAGTTGCAGAATACCTTTTTGATTTAGTAAAGTCATATTTTGAACATCAAAGTAAGGCTATTATAATATAATGATAAACAATAATGTAGCCGAGGTCATTCCTCTAAATATAAATCTTGATCATGGTTTTCATTATCTCATTCCCTTATCTCTAAAGGAAGCAGTTGAAGTTGGGAAGAGGGTTACAATATCTTTTCAAAATAGAAAAAAAGTTGGAATTGTAGTAAATATCATTAAGGAAACAGAATTCCAAGATCTGAAAGAAATTGAAGAGGTCCTGGATCCTATTCCCATTCTATCCCGGGAAATTCTAGCCTTAACTGATTGGATAGCTAGATATTACCTATGTCCTAGAGGAACTGTAATATCTTATATTGTACCTTCCCGAATATCTAATAAAAAGATTGCTTCTATTCTGAATAACATCCCCTTAGCAAGTAGAATTTTAGATAAAGGAAAATCTTATTATAGAAAAAGAAATGAAGATAATAAACCTCAAATTAATACTTGTCAATATAATCTTTTTACAGCACAGCAGACCTCGATAGCAGATAATTTCAGCAAACCAGTACTTTTTCACTACCATAGTTATAGAGAAAGGGATCTTTATTATATCTCCTTGATTATGAAAACTATTCAGGAGGGGAAGCAGATATTAATCCTTATACCTGATCAGTTCAGTTGTAACGATTTGAAGGAAAAACTAGGTAAAAAATTAGGTAAATCCTTAGCTATCTTTGATAAAAACATAAGTCAGAATCAAAAATATCTTCGTTTTATCATGGTGCAGAAAGAAGATATCAAAGTAGTAATCGGTACCAGGTCCAATATATTTCTCCCCTTTTTAAATCTTGGTCTCATAATAGTAGAACAGGAGGATTCAGTTTTATATAAGGAGGAGAGAGTTCCCCGCTATCATGCTCGAGAAGTTGCTCAAGCCAGGGGTTTAATAGAGTCTGCCAGGGTAATCCTGGGTTCTGGTGCACCAGCAATAGAAAGTTATTGGCAGGGAATAAATGGCCATTATCATTTAAAAGCTAAAGATTATATTCCTAATACCAAGCTAAAAAATTTATTACAAACATATTTTGTAGACCTGGAAGAGGAAAAGTCATTTCAAAGAGTCATCAGTTTTCAGTTACAACAGCAGATTGCTGAATGTCTCAGGGAAAAGAAAGGTATAGTTTTGTTTCTCAACAGACGAGGTTTTGCCAGTTATATTTCCTGTGGACAGTGCGGTCAGGTAATGAAATGCCCAGATTGTAGTTCATTGTTATCTTATCACAGAGAAGTAAAAAATAGCTTTTTTATCTGTCATAATTGTGGGAAAAAGATACCCTATAGTAGAAATTGTCCCCAGTGTGGGAAACAAGCCTTAAAACCTATGGGATTTGGAATCCAATATGTGGAAGATATAATTCACCGAATGTTTCCTAAAGCAGTAATTCAATGTTTTGATAAGGATGTTGCTCCTAATTTAAGGATTCAACAACAATTACTGCATAGGTTTAGGGAGGGAGAAATAGATATACTAATAGGTACTCAGTTATTATTTCAGAAGTTAAATTTTCAGCAGGTCTATTTAGTTGGCTTTATTTTAATTGACCATCTTTTAAATATTCCCAATTATAGGTCTGCTGAAATTACCTTTCAGTTTATTTATCGGGTAATTCTAAGCTTATTAGAACAAAAAAAACCAAAAATTTTACTAATCCAGACCTGTCAACCTGAACATCATTGCCTACAGGGGATAAAAGGATTAAGTTATCCTTTATTTTATCAGAAGGAGATAACACTCAGAAAAGAATTAGAATACCCCCCCCTTACTAAGATAATAAGGATTGATTTTGCTGGAACTAGCGAGGATCTGGTGAGAAAAAGTGCTCTAGAATTTGGAGAATTTATTCATAAATCTGATGTATGGAGTATTATGGGTAGGGATACTGTAATAAATGAAGATAATCTGCTTATAGTTAAAGATAAAGGTAGAAATAGAATTAGTTTATTGCTTAGAATGCAAAATAAAAAACAAAATTTTGAACAGGTAAGAAAAAAATTGTTTTCCTATGTTTTAAAATATCAAAAACATAAGGTTAAATTGGTAATTGATGTTGAGCCAATAAGATTATATTAGTGTGATAGGAGGAGAAAAATGGCTATTTTAAAATTACAAAAATATGGCTCCCCTATTTTAAGGGAAAAAGCGTTGCCTGTGAATAAGGTCGATGAAGAAATCAGAGAACTGATACAGAATATGATTGAAACAATGTATGCAGAAGGAGGTGTTGGCTTAGCAGCTCCTCAGGTGGGTGTTTCCAAACGGATAATTGTTCTAGATACAGAGGAAAAGGGAGTAATTGTCTTTATTAATCCGGTTATCATTAAACGAGAAGGGGAATCCAAAGAAGAAGAGGGATGTTTGAGCGTACCTGGAATATACTCTACTGTACGCAGGTCCTCCATAATCACGGTAGAGGCTATGGATTTAAATGAAAAAAAGATTCAGATTACTCAGGAAGGTTTTCTGGCTATTGTTTTACAACATGAAATCGATCACTTGGATGGTTATCTCTTTATAGATAGACTGAGTCCAGCTAAAAGATTAATGTTAAAAGAGCAGTTAAAAAATATTGAGTAAAAAAAGCAGAGGAGAGGAAATAGTATAGTGCGAATTATTTTCACTGGTACATCTTCTTTTGGCATACCGATATTAAAGCTGTTAATTGCCTTGCAGAAGAATATTGTGGCTGTTGTGACCCAGCCTGATCGACCTGCGGGTAGGGGAAAAAGAATGTTAGCTTCTCCTATCAAAATACTGGCTTCTCAATCTGGCTTATACCTATGTCAACCAGAAGATATCAATGCAGATAGTGCTGTTCAAGAGATTGCCGGACTGCATCCTGATTTAATAATTCTGGTTGCCTATGGCCAAATACTCTCCAGTAAAATACTACAGCTGCCAACCCAAGGCTGTTTAAATATCCATCCCTCCTTGTTGCCTAAATATAAAGGTCCAGCACCAATTAACTGGGTACTTATAAAAGGAGAGCAAGAAACTGGAGTTACTTTTTTATTTATGAATGAAAGGATTGATGCGGGGGATATTATTCTACAGAAAAGAATAAAGATATTGCCTGAGGAAAATTTCGAGCAGTTAAGCATCAGATTGGCCATAGAAAGTGCTAACTTACTGGAAGAGGTATTGCTAACCATTGAAAGAGGAGAATATGAAAGATTTCCTCAACCAAAAGAAAAGTATTTTTATGCCAGAAAAATAAATAAAGATGATTGTCGAATTGATTGGCATCAAAAAGCTATAGAAATCTATAATCTGGTGAGAGGCCTCACTCCCTTGCCTGGAGTCTATACTGAATTTAAGGACAAAAGAATTAAAATTAGTGAAACCAGCCTGTTGGTGAAAATAAAGATAAATAATAATCTATCTCAGCAAAAACCAGGAACTATAGTTAAGCTCAATAAAAATGGTATAATGGTATTAGCCGGAGATGGTAATTATATTGTCATCAAAAAGCTTATTCCAGCTGGCTCCAAAGAAATGGATGCCTCTGGATTTATTAATGGTTACCATGTTGAAATCGGTGACTCATTTAATTAAACATTCCTTTTAGTGAAGATAATGTTAATTATAAATGACATTACATACTAAAAAAGACTGAAATAAGATTAAAGTAAAAGGTAAATTTATTGTATCTATATCGTAACATAACTAGCAGGAAATTAATTTTAAAAATCTTAAATCGGTTAGAAAAGCAGAATTCTTATTTAAATATTTTACTTCCCTCTTTTTTTTTAAAATATAAACCAATAGATCAAGATAAAGCTTTAATGCAGGAAATAAGCTATGGTGTAACCCGTTTCAAAAAAAGGTTAGATTGGATTATAAGTCAATTTCTCACCAATAAAAAAATAACACTTCCCCTAAACATTCAAAATATCCTGAGAATGGGGATTTATCAGATTCTCTATTTAGAAAAAGTACCAGACTACGCTATAGTGAATGAATCAGTAGAATTGGCTAAACAAAGTTCCTTTAAAGGTTATTCCGGTCTGGTAAATGCTATCTTAAGAAATGTTATTCGAAAATCTACTAATATTAACTGGCCTGATATTAAATCAGATCCAATCGGCTATATTTCTGTCTTTTATTCTTTTCCAGAATGGTTAGTGAGCAGGTGGATTAATAGATTTGGTTTAGACATGTGTTTAAAAATTTGCCAAGCGAGCAATATTAAACCCAGCTTCACATTGCGGATTAACCCCCTGAAAATAAGTATGCCACAATTCCGGGAAAGATTGTCTGAATTAAAGATACCTTTTCAGGAGAGCGTATATCTTCCTGCCACAGGGATTATAATAAAAGATCTTGATGAAGTTGGTAAGATACCAATCTTTCAAGAAGGTTTATTTACTATTCAGGATGAAAGCTCAATGCTAGCCTCAGAGTTTTTGGCTCCTGTTGCTGGTGAAACAATTATTGATATGTGTAGTGGTCCCGGAGGGAAAACCACTCATATGGCTCAGCTTATGCAAAATAAGGGTAAAATAATGGCTTTGGAGATAAATCAAAATAGACTGGAAATGGTTGTTGCTGAAGTCAGGAGACTTGGTATTGAAATTGTGTCACCGGTGCTAATTGATTCCCGAAAACTAAATAGTGCATACCTGGGAAAAGCTGATAAAATATTGGTTGATGCTCCCTGTTCTGGAACAGGCGTAATCAGAAAAAAACCTGATATAAAATGGAAGCAATGGGATATAAGCCACCTCAATGGATTAAATCAAATACAGGAAAACTTACTTGATGTAGCTGCCCAATATTTGAAACCGGGTGGTGAATTACTTTATACTACTTGTAGTATAGAAAAAGAGGAAAACGAAGATATAATATTAAAATTTATCAAAAAATATACCAATTTTACCATCCAGGAAAGTTCACAGTTTGTTGAGAAAAATGGTATAGTAAATTATATAACTAACATTAAAGAAGCGATACAATTAATTCCAGGCTATTCTGGTAATAATATTGATGGATTTTATATAATAAAGATGAGAAAGAATAATTTTAAGGAATAACAATATGGATAATTTTGTAGCCAGATCACTGATTATATTCACCCGTATTTTGTTTATCATATTTTTCAGTATTGGTGCAGTAATTCTGGGAGGATATACTGCCTTTCTTACCTATCAAACTGTTTTTGCGGTTCCTGTGGTTCAGGTTCCCTCGGTCATTGGCATGGAACTTGATGCTGCCCGTCAGACATTATATAACACAGGTTTAAAGATGGTGATTATTGATGACCATATCTTTTCCCAGGGTGAGCATTATGATGTCATAGCTCAAAAGCCGCCTGCCGGGACAGAAATAAAAAAGAATCGCACCGTAGAAGTAGAAATTAAAGCAGGTGGGACATTTCAGCAAGTTCCTGATCTGGTGGGAAAGACTATTGCTGAAGCAGAAGCACTACTTTCAGAATATGGCTATCAAATTGGTGATATTGCTTATACACTGCACCATCAGTTGCCTGAAGGTAGAATCGTAGCTCAAACACCACCAGCGGGAGGAAGTAAGGCTAATGATGGAAAGGTCAATATATTAGTAAGTAAAGGATTGTATTAATGAATTAAAAAATTCAGGAAATAAGGTTAGGGAGTATGGAAAGACAGGAATTAAAATACTGGTTAGCCTGGAATAGGGTAAAAGAGATTGGTCCGGTACGTTTTTTAAAATTATGTCAGCATTTTTCTTCTTTGGAAGAAGCGTGGAATTGTAATATAAGAACAAATAATATGATGAATTTATTGCATATCGGAGAAGAAATCCTGAATAAAATCGAACAGGAAAAACAACGGATTGATCCGGAACAAGAGTGGGACTTATTAGAAAAGAGAAACATCAAAGCCATAACTATCAAGGACGAGGGGTACCCTTCCCTCTTAAAAAATATCTACAGTCCACCACCGGTTATTTATTATCAGGGAAATTTTGTCACCATTATGAAACAATCAAAAGGCATAGCTATTGTTGGTTCCAGAAAAGCTACTTATTATGGACGAAAGGTTGCTCGGGAAATAGCCAGTGAGATAGCAAAATCTGGTTATGTCGTAATCAGTGGATTGGCTAAGGGTATTGATACCAATGCCCATTTAGGGGCGCTGGAAGCTAATGGATTAACCATTGCAGTTTTAGGATCTGGCCTTGATAGAATTTACCCTTCGGAAAACAGAAGCTTAGCTCATCGTATTATAGAAAAGGGAGCAGTTGTTACTGAATTTCCCATTTTTACCAAACCGGAAAAGAATAATTTTCCCAGGAGAAATAGAATTATTAGCGGATTAACTCTGGGAACCTTAGTTGTAGAAGCTGGCGAAAAAAGTGGAGCTTTGATTACTGCAGATTATGCCCTGGAACAGGGAAGAGAGGTATTTGCAGTTCCAGGAAGTGTTCATTCTTTTCTCTCTACCGGCTGTCATAATCTCATTAAACAGGGTGCCAAACTGGTAAACAGCTATCATGATATTCTGGAAGAATTTCAGGAAGAAAATAAACTCTTCTCAGAGAGAGAAAAAACTGAAAATAGAAGGCCGACTTGTGTTAATACTGGTGAGCTTACTGATTATGAACAGAATCTTTTGCAATATATTTCCATTGAACCATTGCATATTGACGAAATAACTGAATTAACAGCTCTTCCCTATGGAAAGATAAGTGAAGTTTTATTATCTCTGGAATTGAAGAATATGATTAGAGAAATTGAGGGAAAAAGATATATTAGAATATAAGAAATTTTATTTTATTTCCCTTTATTTGGTTGCTAGAAGAGGTAAGCTCCTGTATAATATACTTGTGTAAAAGCTAAGTCGGGGCGTAGCGCAGTTTGGCAAGCGCACCTGAATGGGGTTCAGGGGGTCGGAGGTTCAAATCCTCTCGCCCCGACCAGACCAGAGTTTGAAATTGATATGGGTGAGCATATTGAATAAGGAGTGCTTGGTTTGTACCGGATGCCAAAAAGAATATCCTCTGGATAGAGTATTCCCCCGCTGTGATGATTGTTTTGAGCCATTGGAGGTTAAGGTTAGCTCACTAAAAAATTTTGATAAAGATAAGATTTCCCTTCCGGAAAATATTTTAACTCATTATGCTCCCTTTTATTCCTTTTCCAAAATAGACCGTAAGCTTTCTTTGAAAGAAGGCTTTACTCCCTTAATTAATTCCAATCTACTTTCCCAGCTACTGGATTTGGATTATTTATATTTAAAAAATGAAACTGTTAATCCAACCTGGTCATTTAAGGATAGAGGTACCTATGTCGCTTTACAGCATGCTATTAGTCTGGGCTATAATTGCATTGGTACACTTTCCAGCGGTAATATGGCTGTTTCGGTGGCTGCTTATGGTGCTCGTGCTGGGATAAAGACCCTTATTTTGGTTAGTGCTGACCTGCCAGAAGAAAAGATAAATCCTATTTTGATTTATGAACCTATTCTAATCAGAGTAAAGGGTGATTATAGTCAGATTTACTATGAAAGCTTAAAAATTGGTCAGGAATTAGGTATCTATTTTATGAATTCAGATGTACCTTTCCGAGTGGAAGGGTCAAAAACTATTGCCTTTGAAATATGTGAACAGTTAGATTATGACTTACCACAATATGTAGTAATACCAACCAGTTCTGGGGGCAATGCTCGGGGCATTATAAAGGGTTTTCTGGAATTTTTTGAACGAGGCTTAATTGCTGAATTGCCTAAAATTATTTGTGTTCAATTAGAAGGATGTGCGCCTATCTATCAGGCCTGGATTAATAATAAGGATAAGGTTTCTCCAGTAGAAAATCCCCGGGCTATTGACCATGCCATTGCTAATCCTTTTCCACCCAGTGGTAATGAGCTTTTAAGGAAACTAAGAAAGTATAACAGTATAGTAACTACTGTTTCTGATCAAGAAGCAATGCAAGGACAACGTATGTTGGCTAAAGAAGGGATATTTGCCCAGCCTGCTGCTTCAGTTTCAGTTGCAGCTATTTGGAAAATGAGAAAAGAGGGAGTAATAAGCAAAGAATCTAGTTGTGTTGCCCTGGTGACTGGAGCTGGACTGAAATATACAGGCATATTAGAAAAACATAAATTTAGTGTTTCTACAAGCCGATTAGCAGATTTAAAAAAGATAATTATTTCTAAATTACAGGATTAATATTTTATTAAATTTTAGTGGAATTTTCAAAAAGGACTGTCCAGCAGGGCTTTTTTTCTTTGACCATAAAGATTGAGATGAGCAAGGATTATATTTTTACCTCAATCTTACGAATAAGGTGGAACAAATGGATAAAAGATATGATGTTATTGTAGTTGGAGCAGGGCCAGCAGGTATTTTTGCTGCTCTGGAATTACTAAAGAGTTATCGAAAGGATATTAATATTCTAATTTTGGAAAAAGGCAAAAATATCACCAAGAGAAAATGTCCCATGAGAGAGCAAAAAACTGCCTGCCAGCAATGTAGTCCCTGTTCATTATTATCAGGATGGGGCGGAGGTGGTGCCTTTAGTGATGGGAAACTGAATCTCACTAGTGATTTTGGTGGTAACTTGTCTGATTATATTAGCGAAGTAGAATTAAACCGATTAATTAATTATGTTGATACAATATATCGCCAGTTTGGAGCAGAAGATAGTGTCTATGGCAACAGTCAGGAAAAAATTGAACGAATTAAAAGAGAAGCTGCTAAAGCGAATCTAAGATTTATTCCTGCTAAGATTCGGCACTTAGGAACTGAGAAATGTTTCACCATATTAAAAAATATCTATGATTTTCTAAAAGATAAACTGGAAATTAGAACCGATACTGAAGTCAATAGGGTAGTCAAAGAAGATAATGAAGTTAGTGGAGTCATTACCTCAACTGGAGAATATATTAAAGGAAGGTATGTTATTCTTTCTCCTGGTAGAGTGGGCGCAGAATGGTTAAAGAATCAAGCTACTGAATTAGCATTACCGATTTTTCGCAATCCGGTAGATGTAGGAATAAGAGTAGAAGTTCCAGCAGTGATTTTAGAACATCTAACTGATACACTTTATGAATCAAAGTTGATTTACTATTCAGCCTGCTTTGATGATAAAGTACGTACCTTTTGCATGTGTCCTTCTGGCGAAGTAGTGATGGAATATAATAACGGTATTACCACGGTCAATGGTCATAGTTATAGTAATAAAAAGACCGATAATACCAATTTCGCTATATTAGTAAGCACGATGTTTACAAAACCTTTCCAGGAACCAATTGCCTATGGAAAATATATCGCCAATTTAGCCAATATTCTAAGTGGTGGAGTAATTATTCAACGTCTGGGTGATTTGATTTTAGGAAGAAGGTCGACACCTGACAGAATAGATCATTCTATAGTAATACCAACCTTAAGTAGTGCTACCCCAGGAGATCTAAGTTTTGTTTTACCCTACCGAATTCTTAGCGATATTTTGGAGATGCTAAAATCCTTGGATAAAATTGCTCCTGGTGTTTACTGTGAACAAACATTATTGTATGGAGCAGAAGTTAAGTTTTATTCAGCAAGATTAGATTTATCTCAGCAGCTGGAAACAAAAATAAAAAATCTCTTTGCCATTGGTGACGGAGCAGGAATCACTAGAGGCCTTGTTCAATCTTCTGTTTCTGGTGTTATTGTTGCTCGGGAAGTTAATCTTAGAAGGGGTAAAAATTATTGAACATACTATTAACTAATGATGATGGCATACAGGCAAAAGGCTTGGTAGAGTTAAAAGGATATTTGGAAAAAATAGGCAAGGTTACGGTAATAGCTCCTGATCGGGAAAGAAGCGGTTCAGGGTGTTCAACTACTATTTATGAAACAGTCTGCTGTGGTAAAACATGGTCAGGAAGTAGTTTTTTTGGCTATTCCTTAAGTGGGACACCGGTTGATTGTGTGATAATTGGTCTGGATAAATTGTTGTCTCATGATAAGCCGCAATTAGTGGTGGCAGGAATCAATGCCGGTGCTAATTTGGGGAGAGATGTTTTTTATTCGGGAACAGTCGGTGCTGCTATGGAAGGAGCTTTCCACGATATATTTTCCATGGCCATATCTATAGATAAAAAAGATAACATTTCTTTTGTCGGAGCTATTAAGGTGATGGATATGATAATTAAGACATTGCCGTCACATATTAGTCAGATACCAATGGTACTAAATATTAACATTCCCGGAATTGATTATGATAATATAAGAGGATTTAAATTAACACGACCTGCTCCTATTTTCCATCAAAAAACAATTGAAAGTATTTTTAGAACTGAGCAGGTGGAATATTTTTGGATTGCGGGAAACAAACCAGTTGGAGAAATGGATAAGAATAGTGATTATTGGGCTATAAAGAATAATTATGTATCCATCACTCCTTTTTCTGTTCAGTTGAAGACAACTATTAATCAGGATGAATTAGAAAAATGAATTCACAAACTTAATTATTAATCAATAAAATAGTTTTTCCATAAAGAATTAAATATATTAACTTGAGATACAAAGCAGAAGAAAGTATTAGCCGGATAAATAAATTAAAAAATAGATAGTAGAAATGAGGAAAAAATAGTAAAAGGGGCTGACCAGGAGTAAGCGTATAACTCTTATTGATTATCTTAAATCAATCCCTAATAATAGACTTACCTCAATTAAGACGTGTCATTAGTAAATACAAGAGAGTAGAGCAGGTTAAGATGGCTGACCAAATCGCTGTATTGTTTATTCTATTATTTATAATAGTTATCCTTTCGCAGATTATTACCCGAATGATGAAATCGGATAATAAAAGATTCAGGATACCTATTCTTTATGGAAGAATATTACTGGGTTTTTTGTTGGCGATGCTTATTTATCTGGTATTTTTAATGCTCAAAGGGGAAGATATTATTACTAAATTATTCGGACCATCATAATTTTTATTACTAAAGTAGAACTTTATAATAACAATGGAGCGGGAAACGGGGTTTGAACCCGCGGCCTTCGGCTTGGGAAGCCAACGCTCTGCCAACTGAGCTATTCCCGCTCAAATATGTAAATAGATATTACCAATATAGCAGGTAATATTATAAAGGAAAATTCATATATTTTCAATCAGATTTTTACTTAAAAAATACTTTCAGTCCAGGAACCAAGATAGAAAATAGCCAAAAAGGAGAGTTAGTTGTATAATCGCCATTATTATCATAATAAGAAAGCAAGACCTACTAAATGGCTAAATAGTAGGTTATTTTTAATTTTATTTGCCCCTATTTTATTCTTTTTTCTAATATATTCAATTGATTTACTAATCTATAGAGGGAAAATATATCCCAGTGTGATAACTATGGGTCAGGAAATCGGTGGATTAAGAAAGAACGAAGCCTATCAAATTCTACAACCAGTTATTAAAAATACCCTTAATAATCCTATATTAATTAATCATGAGGAAGGGAAATTAAGTATAGTACCCCAAGATGATATTGGTGCTGTTATTGATATAGACAAACTAACCAATGAGGCTTATTCTATTGGCAGGAGGGGCACTTTTTTCTTTAGAATAAAGGAAAGAATACTTCTAATCAGAAAAAATTATCACCTTTCTCCTTTGATAAGAGTTGAGGAAAACGAATTTAAATCTTTATATAACCATTTACAAGCAAAACTTGAACGACCTTCTCGAGATGCCTCCCTTGCTTCAGATAGAGTTATTCCAGCCCAGATAGGAATAGTAATAAATGAAGAACAGTTATTAAAAGATATAGAAAATGGTGTAATTGAAATAACATCATCAAATATACCTATTACTATTGATTTGCCGGTTTATCATCAACTACCCGAAATATCCACTATGGAAATTTTGACAAGCATTGGAGTTTTCGAGACCATAAGTACATATGAAACTTCTTTACTGGGCAAAGAAGAAAATACCTTCTATAATATCCAAAAAGCAGCAGAACAGATTAATGGTGTTATAATAAAACCCGGGGAAATATTTTCCTTTAATCAAATAATAGGTCCCGCCGATAAAGAAGATGGTTATAAAGAGAGTACAATTATTGCTAATGGACAGTTTGTCAATGGATATGGTGGTGGTGTATGTCAGGTTTCCACTACCCTCTATAACGCTGTATTACTGGCTAATCTTCAAATTATGGAAAGATATAATCATTCTATCTATGGTGAGGTAACAAATTATGTTCCTTTAGGGAGAGATGCTGCAATATTTTATGGGTATAAAGATTTGAAGTTTAAAAATTCTTTAGACCAATTAATTGTAATCTTTAGCGAAGTTAAATCAGATAGTCTGGTGGTTACTATCCGGGGAGAAAAGGGATTGGATAAGAATGTCAGAATAATTACTCAGGATCTAAAAACTTATGATTATGATGTGATTGAAATTAAGCAGGAAGGTACACGATCAGCTAATGATGTAAATAATGTAATCCAGGAAGGAGTTCCCGGTTATAGTATTAAGACTTATCGGTTAATAATAGATAATTCAGGAGAAAGAATGGAATTACTATCTGAAGATCGTTATGTCAGTGTTCCCAAAAAAATTCTATTTGACTGAACTTCTGGATAATGAAGTATCAAAAGGTTAAAAAATACCATGTTAGAAAAAAGGCTTATTTTTTTTCCAAAGATATATACCTATCTCACTTTTTTATTTATCTTATTTTTAATAACACCTTCATTATCTGTTTACGCCCTTAACCAGCAAACTTCTGCTATTATTGAAAAAATAATTATTTGTGAAGATACTAATTATGAGACAGATGCCTATATTTTCTCTTCCCAGCAGGATGGACCGGTAATAATGATTTTAGCTGGAGTACATGGTGATGAACTAGCAGGAATTAAGGCAGTTAGAAGATTTATGGAAGATTTCCAACCGGTAAAAGGAAAGGTTATTGTAATTCCAAAGGCCAATAAAGCAGCGTGTCAGAGCGAAATACGTGCTATTGCTCCCGAGGAAGATTTGAATCGAAATTATCCTGGGGATAAGAAATCAGAAGGAGTTGCTAGGTTAGCAGGAGAGATTATAGGAATAATGAATGATTATAAGGTTGATTTCCTGCTGGATTTACATGAATCAGTTGATTTTTATCAGCAGAGCTCTGATCATTATGGGCAGACCATTGTTCTTGATGTTCATGATAATGAATTACTGAATCAAATGAGTAGTTATTTACTCAAGCAATTAAACCAGAAAGTCATTTTACCAGAAAACTGTTTTAATATACTTTTAAAACCTGTTGAGGGTTCAGGAACACATGAAGCCTGGCACCAATATAAGATTCCCGGCATTACCTTAGAAACATGCACCAGGATAGAATTCTCTAAAAGAGTTAACTGGCACTATCATTGTATTCAAAAAACATTATCTTTTTTTAATATGGTAAATATTATAGAAGCAAAGTAAGAGTAAACCTTAGTTAGTTCTCTATTATTTCTTCAATTATACCTTCTTCAGAAACATCTCCTTCTGATAATTGATTTTCATCAGTAGAGATTTCAGTTTCTGTAATTTGATTACCATCTTTGTCCTGTTCTTTGGCTTCTAATTCTGAAGTAAAGTCGTAGCGAATTATTATATTGGCTTCTTCTCTTAATTGGGCTAAGAGCGCTTCAATTACCTCATTCTGTTTTTGGTAGGTAAAAACATTTTTTATATTTTCTTTTGCTTCTTCCAAACTCAATTGTTTTTCTTCCTGGATATCATTACATTGAATGATATGATAACCATATTCAGTTTCAACAATATTACTCAGTTCCCCTATTTCTAAGGAAAAAGCAGCCTCTTCAAATGCTGGGACCATTTGTCCCCGAACAACATAACCTAAGTCACCACCCTGTTCTGCTGAAGGGCAAATAGATTTATCTTTAGCAGTTTTCTCAAACTCAATAACTCCATCACTTAGTTGACTTAACAACAACTCCGCTTCTGCCTTATCTTCAACCAGGATATGACTTATCTTTCTCTTTTCCGATTGAAAGAAATAACTCTTGTTTTCCTCATAATACTGCCCTATTTCCTCTTCAGAAACGGTGATCTTATCATATTCATTTTGAACAACTTTATTAATCATCAATTGCCTATTCAAATTATCTTTTAATAGACTTAAAGTTAGATTATTTCTGCTCAAAGCATTATTAAATTCTTGTTCTGAGCTAAAGCTGCTTTTAATCTGTTCAATTTCATTATTTACATCACTATCTGGAATGCTTATGTTTTGCTTATCAGCATATTGATATAATAAGGTCGAATTAACCAGCTGTTCGGTAATATTGTTTTTAAGAGAAGCCAATACCTCATCACTGATGCTGGATAGGGTTTCATTATCATAACGGGAAATAAAATTCATAAAGGCATTTTGCCACTGCTGGTAACTTATTCCGATGCCGTTCACTTCAGCTATCATATTGCCCACCTGCTGGGAACGAGAACCGGAAGACCTGTATTGACCCAGACCATAAAATATGGAAACAATGAAAACGATAACGATTGCCAGTAATATTGGTTTTATATTCTTTCTAATGAATTGCATAATAAATAAAGTTCTCCTTAAGATTATTTGGGTTATCGATTATAAATATAATGGCAGTATGCACTTTTGTCAAATATAATAATCATCAAGGTTTATATTAACAACTTGTAGCCATTTATCTTTCAATAAAGATAGTAGGAAAATAAAATATATTTATTTTTGGTAATATAATAATTACAGCTTTTAATTGCTATAATTAATGGATTCAATGGTAGAAAATAATTGCCAAAATTTATTTTCAATAGATACTTTAATATTAAATATGATTACTACTATTGAGCTTTTTATGGCTTTTGTTATATACTATGGTTATTAAATAATCTTTTCTAAATTAAAAATAATATTTGCTTAGTTGGGTTATTAGATAAAATATAATGGTCGTTATCATCATACCTTAGGTCAGAATAAGATAGAATTTGTGATAAAATGTCAGAAAAATACATTCAAGAGTGTAATATAATATTATGTTTAAGAAGAAAAGTAAGATAAAAATTAAAGAAGAAATAGAATGGTTAAGGGAAGAGATTAGAAAACATAACTATCACTATTATGTGGATGATGAGCCCCTTATTTCCGATTATGAATATGATTTATTAATGAAGCAGTTAATTGAATTAGAACGAGATTATCCGGAATTTATTACACCTGATTCTCCCACTCAGAGAGTAGGGGCAAAGCCACTGGAACAATTTATAACTGCCAGGCACCTGGTTCCCATGTTAAGCCTTTCTAATGCCTTTTATGAACAGGAATTGATAGATTTTGATCAACGTGTCAGGAAAAACTTTCCACACCAGTATTATGATTATGTTGTAGAATTGAAAATTGATGGGCTGGCAATTGCCCTGGTTTATGAAAAAGGTATTCTGAATCGTGGTGCTACCAGGGGCGATGGTATTACCGGAGAAGATATCACCCAGAATCTTAGAACCATAAAGAGCATACCTCTTAAATTAAGAGAATATAAGGGAATGGATACAATTGAGGTCTATGGTGAAGTGTATATGAGCAGAGAGAATTTTAAGAAGCTTAATGAAGAAAGAATGAAAAGAATGGAAAATCTATTTGCTAATCCCAGAAATGCAGCAGCAGGCTCTGTACGACAGCTTGATGCAGCTATAACTGCCAGTAGACAACTGGATACTTTTATCTATCAGGCTACCCTGCCCAGGAAGGAATATTTTTCCACTCATATGGAAGTGCTAGATTTTCTTAAGGCTGCCGGATTTAGAGTTAATACCAATATCAAGCCATGTGCCAATATTGAGCAGGTTATTGAGTATTGTAATTCCTGGCAGAAGAAAAAAAATGAATTGAATTATGATATCGATGGCATGGTTATCAAGATTAATCAATTATCATTGAGAGAGAAATTAGGTTCCACCTCAAAGAGTCCCAGATGGGCTATTGCCTATAAATTTCCAGCAGAGCAGATGACCACTGTAGTTCGTGATATTATCGTGGGAGTAGGACGAACAGGAGCCTTAACCCCCGTTGCTCTATTAGAACCAGTTGTCGTTTCTGGCTCTAAGGTTCAAAGAGCCACTCTTCACAATGAGGATGAGATAAAAAGGAAAGATATAAGAATTGGCGATACCGTATTGATACAAAAAGCTGGCGAGGTAATTCCTGAAATTGTACAGGTAATTAAAGAAAAGAGGAACGGGAAAGAAAAGATTTTCCGCATGCCTGAGAGGTGTCCGGTTTGTGGTTCCAAAGTGGTGAAGTTAAATGAAGAAGTTGTCTCTCGCTGTAACAATATTTCCTGTTCTGCTCAGGTCAAGGAAAGAATTAGACATTTTGTTTCTCGCAGTGCCTTGGATATTGAAGGATTGGGCCCAGCCCTTATTAATCAACTGGTAGATACTAAAGTCATCAAGGATTTTGCCGATTTATATTATTTGAAGAGAGAAGATTTGCTAAATCTGGAAAGAATGGCTGAAAAATCCTCCGATAATACTATTAGAGCTATTGAGGATAGTAAAAATAGACCTCTCTCCAATTTAATATATGCTCTTGGTATCCGACATGTAGGCGTATATGCGTCACAATTATTAGCTGAAAGAATAGATAGCCTATCAGATTTAGAGAAATTTACTTGGGAAGACTTTGTTAATATAGAGGGCATAGGCCCTATTATGGCAGAAAGTATTATCTTATTTTTCCAGCAAAAAGAGAATAGAGAAATCATCGAAAAACTCAAACAAGCTGGAGTAAATCTTTCTGCCAAGAAGAAGACTGCTGGGAAAAATCCTTTAGAAGGTCTTCAATTTGTTTTAACCGGAACTTTAGAACACTTTACCAGAGAAGAAGCTAAAGGTATAATTGAAAGATTAGGAGGTCGAGTAACCAGTAATGTTACTAAAAAAACTGATTTGCTACTACTGGGGCAAGATCCTGGTCAAAAATATCAAAAAGCAAAAGAATTAAATATAAAGATAATAGCTGAAGAAGATTTTAGGAAAATGATAGAAAGTTGATGCAGGAAAGGAGAACTTAGTATTTATTATGGCTGAAAAAATAATTACTCAAAAAGATGTGGAATATGTAGCAAAGTTAGCTAAACTGGAGTTAACTGAGGAACAAAGAGAATTGTTTTCTAAACAACTAAATGATATTCTTTCTTTTTTTGCTAAATTAAAAGAATTGGATACGGAACAGGTGCAACCCACTTCTCATATTGCTACCTCTTCAAAACACTTTCATGAAGATATTGTTAAGCCTTCATTATCCCAGAACACAGTAATGGGAATGACCAGATACAAGGAAAAAGGTTATTTTCAAGTTCCCAGAATTTTGTAATTGAATTAGAGAAAAAGTAAGCAGATTTTTTACTGGAAGCAGGAGGAAATAAATTTGCAATTAAATGAACTAAAAGTGATTGATTATTTGGAAATGATAAAAAATAGAGAGATTACCGTGGAACAGGTAATAAAAGATATTTTTCATTCGATTGACAGGATTGACAAAACACTGAAGGCTTATTTATTTGTTAACAAGGAAGGAGCTTTATTGGAAGCGAAGAAGATTGACCAGAAAATAAAGAATAATCAAGATATACCTCCTTTGGCTGGTCTACCTATAGCGATAAAGGATATTATTTGCACCAAAGATATGGAAACTACCTGTGCCTCCAGAATATTGAAAGGATTTATTCCTCCCTATGATGCTACAGTAGTCAGAAGGATAAAGGATGCCGGGGGGATAATCATAGGTAAAACTAATCTTGACGAATTTGCGATGGGTTCTTCCACTGAAAATTCTGCTTTTCAGGTTACACTTAACCCCTGGGATATAACTCGTGTTCCAGGTGGTTCCAGTGGTGGTTCAGCAGTAGCAGTTGCAGCAGATGAGGCATTAATTGGCCTGGGAACCGATACCGGTGGTTCAGTTAGATTACCAGCTTCTTTTTGTGGTATTGTTGGTATTAAACCTACCTATGGTCGTATATCTCGCTATGGTGTCATTTCTTACGCCTCCTCACTGGATCAGATTGGAATCTTAGGTAAAGGGATTAAGGATGTGGCTAAGTTGATGAATGTTATTTGTGGTTATGATTCCCTTGATTCCACTTCTGCCAATCTTTCAGTTCCCGATTTTCAGTCATCCTGTCGGGAAGGTATCAGTGATTTAAAATTCGGTGTACCACGTGAATTTTTTAGCCATGGTTTAGATGGAGAAGTAAAAAGAAAGATCATGGATGCCATCCATAAACTTTCACGATTGGGAGCAAAGATAGAAGAGACCTCTTTGCCCAATATTGAATATGCCTTACCAGCTTATTATCTAATTGCCATGGCGGAAGCAAGTTCTAATCTGGCTAAATTTGATGGAGTACAATACGGTTTGAGAATAGAAGAAAGTGATGACCTTGAAGATATGTATTTAAAAACCAGAAGCAAAGGTTTTGGAGCCGAGGTAATCAGAAGAATAATGTTAGGAACCTATGCCTTAAGCTCAGGTTATTATGATGCATACTATTTAAAAGCTCAGAGAGCAAGAACTCTAATCAAGAAAGATTTTGATAATGTATTTCAAAAATATGATTTACTAATTTGTCCTACTTCTCCCATTCCCCCATTTAAGGTAGGGGAGAGAATAGATGACCCATTGACCATGTTTTTAACAGATGCTTATACCTTACCGGTTAATCTCGCTGGTTTACCAGGTTTATCAATGAATTGTGGTTTTACTGACAAGGGGAAATTGCCGGTAGGAATTCAGATTATAGGACGTGCTTTTGAGGAAGAGAAGATGCTAAGAGTAGCTTATAATTTAGAGGAAGAATTAAAAGAAATTAATTCGGTTAAGCCAGATTTATCATTTAACCTATCTATCCCGAATAATTGCAAACAAGGTAAAATTTTATAGTTTTAAGGAACTGAAAAGATTTGATGTAAATAAATGAAAAGATAGGAGTTAATCATGCCAGGTGATATTGTAATTGGTTTAGAAATTCATGTTCAACTATTAACTGAAACCAAAATATTTTGTAATTGTAGTACAGATTATATTGATCGAGAACCCAATTCCCATACCTGCCCGGTATGCCTTGGTTTACCAGGAAGTCTACCGGTACTCAATAAAAAAGCGGTGGAATTTGCTCTGAAAACAGCCATTGCTTTAAATTGTCATATTAACCAGACCAATATTTTTCATCGAAAGAATTATTATTATCCTGATTTACCGAAAGCATATCAAATATCTCAGTATGATCAGCCATTAGGGGTAAATGGATTCTTAGAGATAAGAGCTGAAAAATCGTTAGGAAGCAGAAAGATAAGAATTAATAGGGTACATATGGAGGAGGATGCTGGAAAGTTAGTCCATATGGAGAGAGATGGTAAAATTGTATGTTCGCTGATTGATTATAACCGTTCTGGTATTCCTTTGTTAGAAATTGTAACAGAACCAGATATGCACTCATCAGAAGAAGCTGTGTTTTTTCTACAAAAATTGAGAAGCATGGTTCAATACCTGAATGTTTGTGATGGCAATTTAGAGAGAGGATCGATGCGCTGTGATGCCAATATTTCTATTCGGGAAGAGAAAAATGGTAAATTGGGAACCAAAACTGAGGTAAAGAATATGAATTCTTTCCGGGCTATCAGGGAGGCACTGGATTATGAAATTACCAGACAAAGAAAACAAATTGAACAGGGAGAGAGAATATTACAGGAAACCAGACGATGGGATGAGACGACTGGAAAGACTGTAGTTATGCGCAGCAAAGAAGAAGCCCAAGATTATAGGTATTTCCCAGAACCAGATTTATTACCATTGACTATTGATCAATGCTGGAGTGAAGAGATTAAAAATAATTTTCCGGAATTACCAGAGCAACGAAGAGAAAGGTTTATCAAAGACTATATGCTTTCCGATTACGATGCTAACCGTCTGGTAGAAGCGAAATCATTGGGTGATTACTTTGAAAGAGCAACACAAAGCTATACGAATTATAAAAGATTGGCCAACTGGATTCTGGGAGAACTCTTACGCTATCTGGGAGAGGAGAATATAGATATAATCAACTGTCCAATTTATGTCTCAGATTTAGTTGCATTATTACAGCTGATTGACCGAAAGATAATCAGCGAAAAGATTGCCAAAAATATCTTTGAACAGATGTGTAAAACTGGTCAAAGTGCTACTGATTTAGTTCAAAAGAGTGGATTTACCCAGATTAGTAATGAAAAGGAAATTAATGATATAATTGAAATTGTTATTAGAGATAATTCAGAGACGGTAAAGGATTATTGTTCTGGAAAGGAAAAAGCTATTCATTTTTTAGTTGGTCAGGTTATGAAATATACTAAAGGCAGAGCACAACCAGATTTAGCCCTTAACCTGCTTAAAGAAAGAATAAAAAAACTTTTCTGAAACAATTAATTCACCCATGTTCTCCTAAAAATAATATAATAAAATGGTATATAGAGAAAGGAGGAGTATCGATGGACCGATACAGATGTACAGTTTGTGGCTATATTTATGACCCTGTACAAGGGGATCCCGAATCTGATATTAAACCGGGAATATCTTTTGATGATTTGCCGGATGATTGGGTTTGTCCTTTATGTGGTGCCAGTAAAGACGAATTTGAAAGGGTGGAATAGTTTTGGCTATAAAAGAAATCTTAGCAGATATCTATTTTATAGGAACCATAGATTGGGATAGAAGACTTTTTGATGAACTCATTCCCCTTCCTGATGGTACAAGCTATAATTCTTATTTAATTAAGAATCAGAAAGAAGGATTACTAATAGATACAGTAGATCCCTCTAAAAAGAAGGAATTTTTTCAGAATATTAAGGAGTCACAGGTAGAAAAAATTAGCTATATAATTGCCCAGCATGCAGAACAAGACCATGCCGGTTGTATCCGGGACGTATTGAATATGTTTCCTGGCTGCAAAGTTATTACCAACCGCAAATGCCAGGAATTGTTGATTGATGAATTACATTTAGAAGAAGAGAATTTTATTGAGATTAAAGATAAAGATACTTTTGTTTTTGGTAATAAGGAATTTCATTTCTTTTTTGCACCCTGGGTACACTGGCCGGAAACATTTCTTACCTATCTTCCTAAACAAAAGATTCTATTTACTTGTGATCTATTCGGTTCACATCTTGCCAGCAGTGAATTATGGTCTTCAGATAATATTACTTATTTAGCTGCTAAACGTTACTATGCTGAAATTATGATGCCCTTCCGGCAAAATATCCAGAATTATCTCCAGATACTGAAAAAAATAACCATTGCTATCATTGCTCCCAGTCATGGACCTGTATATGAACATCCTGATTTTATTCTTAAAAATTATCAGGAATGGGTATCTGATTCGGTCAGAAATGAGGTGGTAATACCTTATGTTTCTATGCATGGTAGTACCGAAGCCATGGTAAACTATTTAGTGGAACAATTGATTAGCAGGGGTGTGAGAGTAACTCCTTATCATTTAACTAATACTGATATTGGTGAATTGGCAATGGCTTTAGTTGAAACAGCAACAATCATTTTAGCCTCACCTACAGTGTTAACCGGTCCGCATCCCCAGATAGTTTATGCTGCTTATCTCTGTCATATCTTAAGACCAAAAGCTCGATTTGTAGGAATTATTGGATCATTTGGTTGGGGAAGCAAAATGGAACAGGATATATTACAGATAATAAGCAATCTAAAAGTAGATCTATTGACCTCGGTAATTAGTAAAAGTTTTCCCAGGGCAGAAGATTTCCGTAAATTAGATAAACTGGTTAATCAAATTATACTAAAGCATAAAACCATATAGTAAAAAAGTATATACGGAGTTGAGGTGAATATAAGGATGACAAAAAGATTTTTAGTATGCTTGTTAATTTTTAGTATCTTTTTTACCCTTACCAGTATAATAAATTCCCAGGACTCCCTTGATGATATCTTATATCGTGATTTTAAAGATGTGGAGACCTTTGGCTATATATCTGTAAAAGTCCAGGGAGAGCAGTCTTTTTTAATTGGTTTAAGTAGCGGAGAGCTTACCGATTATACCCGACTAAAATATAAAAATAATTTTGCCAGCATTGCTTTTCAGGAAATACCTGCTGAGGAAGCATATCTGTATCAGGAAGAGGAAAAAGCTAAAAAGACCGGCAGTATTTGGTTCAGAGTATGGACAGTAGGAGAGGATTTTCCAATAGCCTATTATATTGAATGTAGAGCAGGTACCTATAAGAACTATGAGATTTGGAGGGATGAAATACTGGGATTTTGTGATGTGAAAGAAGTTAAGCAGATTGTTAGAAATGAAATAACAAGAATGATAGAAAACCTGGCTATTACTTTTTTCAAGGTAAGGGGAGAAATTTAAATTTCAACTCTATTATTAGAGATTATGATAAAAATTGCTCTTTAACTCAAAGAAAGATACTAAAATGATACAATATAGTAAACGATAAGTTATTTTACAATTAGAATTATTATATTTTTTATTGGTATCGGGGAAGATGAATATAAAAAGTCTTTTCGAAGATTATATAAAATTACCGAGAAGTATATTTATCTTATTTTTTGCCCAGATAGTCTATTCTGTGGGTAGTTTTATCTTTCCTTTCCTGGCTATTTTTTTTACTAAAACACTAATGTTTAATGAACAGAAAGCCGGATTCTATGTTATGCTGGCTACTGCCGCTAAGGTACCAGGTTTGCTTCTGGGAGGAAAATTGGCTGATGTTTTTGATAGGAAAAAAATATTCATCATCTTTAGCACTCTTTCGGCACTATTTATTTTCGCCTGTTTACTGGTTGTGCAGAGCGAAATAATTCCCTGGTTATTAACAATATCAGCAGTCTTTAGTGGTGCCAATTATCCTGCCATGAAGGCAATGGTTGCTGACTTGACCAATCCCGATAATAGAAAAGCAGCTTTTTCTCTGTTGTATCTGGGTATGAACATTGGTTTTGCCATTGGTCCCATGATTGCGGGATTACTATATAATGATTACCTAGATCTACTTTTTATTGGAGATACGGTTACGACTCTTATTTCTGTTTTACTGGTTTATTTCTTCATTGCGGAGTCTTTCCCTCGTCTCAATAGCATCAGGCACTCTATTGTTTCAGACTACGGTGATGAAAAGGCAGAGCAGGGGAGTATTTACCGTGTATTTCTCTCTAGGCCTTTTTTAGTTTTTTTTACCCTGATTTTTACCCTGTATTCTTTTGTTTATGTTCAAAGTGAGTTTACTCTGCCCATACAGATGATAAAAATATTCGGAGAAAGAGGTCCCCAATATTTTGGTTCTATAATGACTATTAATGGAATTGTGGTTATCTTTCTTACCGTGATTATCATCAGTATGACCAGGAAAATTAAACCTATTTTAAATGTATCCTTAGCTGCAATACTATATGCTTTTGGCTTTGGAGTAATTTACTTCAGTACCAGGTTCTTCTTATTTGCTCTTTCCACAGTTTTATGGACTTTAGGTGAGATAATTGCCACTACCTATTCAGATGTCTATATAATCAATCACACTCCTATAACTCACAGAGGTCGATTTAGTGCTATTATTCATATCTTGATAGGTTCTGGATTTATCTTTGGTCCCTATTTGTCAGGATTATTCATTAATAATTTTGGGGTGGAAAATATTTGGCCGTTTATTTTTGTGTTAGCCATCTTTTCCTCTTTTTTAATGTACCTGCTTTATTATTTTGAGAATCGAACTCATAGTACTTTAAAATATTCATAAGCAGAAGAGAAATTGCATTTAATGAAAAATGCTGATTCTTCTGACTTTTTAAAGAAGAACCAGCATTCCTATTCATTTTTTAAATATTGCCAAATCGGAAATCAAATTGATTTTAATTGTCATTGATTTCCTGGAAAAGGTCAGCTATTTTTCCTTTGAGTAGATTAAAATTTTCTTTATATTTTTTTTCCATTTGATTTAATCTTTGCTTTAATCCCTTATCTTGTTCCAATACTTCTTCAACGCTTAATTCTTTTATAACGATCTGGTTACCCTGTTGAAAGGTTTGTAATCTCTTCTGAGGATTTCTTTCCAGATCCTTTTTTACATATTGAATTAATTGGTCTTTCTCTTTTTGAAACTCCTTTTGTAATTTGGTTAGTTGATTAAAATAGTGTTCAATATCTGAGGATTGGTTAGTTTTCTTCAGGTTTTCAATAGCTAAGATACCTTTTTTCCTTTTCTCAAAATCATAGGTATTACTCTGGTAGGTTAAGGATTTAAGAAAGCTATTTTGTGCTTGTTTTAAATATTTTACATGCAGTTCTTTTAATTGATACCATAATTGATCTGGTTCAATCTGATCTTTATAATATTTTGCTAAAATAGAGTCTATCTTTTCCTGTTGCTTTATTTCAGCAATTTCCTGAGCACTCAGCTTTTCACCAGCTGTTTTTTCTAGCGCTATTTCCCGAGCAGATTTAATATACCCCACTATTACTACCTCCTTCTAAACAGTTCAAAGAAACGGTCTTGATAGAATTCGAATAGACCCCAGCGGTCTAATTCAATTTTTAGATCCCTTGGTTCCATATCACCATGTTTTACCTTATCAAACATAGTTTCAATTTCTTTCTTGGCAATAAGAGGAATACCCTGGGTATCACGTGAAACAACCTGATAACCAGACTTGTTATAGGTTATTAATCCCCTTTTTCTAAGTTCTGGGAATTGTGACTGATGAGCACTTCTTGACATCATATCAAGGATAAATTTAGATAGTGAAATATCCCATAAATCACCCACACCCATAACAATTGCTGAAAGATTATCGCCTTTTTTATCAATATCTCGAGCAATCTTATCAGCAACCGATTCTAAACTACCAGAGACAAAAATCATAGAATCAACTTCTCTCTTAAAGTTAAAGCGATAAAGGATACTTGCCAAATCAGGCATTTCATTAGCTATGGATAAGAGTGCTTTTTTGGCTTCATCGCTGAATCCTTCAATACGCAAAATATACTCTGGAGTTAATAATTGAGGTCTATACCAGCTTACTTTGCCCTCTCTTACTACAGTCTCCACCTCTCCTTTAGTAAATTCCTGGTAAACAGGTTCAGTAAGGACATGATAATGAATCTCTGATGAACCAAAGGAAGAAAGTAGCTGTTTAGGCCATTTTAGTATTTTCGAATGCTTAAAAGCATATCTAATTCTTTCATCCATATCCATATAATTTACCTCTTTAAGCTAAAAGGTTTATAGTAATTATATTATTACTTACCATTTTGTTGTTGAATTTAGTCTCAATTCCCATCTACAACATTTTAACCAATTATTTAAAAATGTCAAATAAGTATTGTGCGTTGTCTAGGATATACTATAAAATACATCAATTCAGTTTATTTAACCATGAAAAAACTCCTTCTTAGAAGGTGGTAATGGTTAAATAAACTGGTTTTATATGGAAAAAGATTAAGAAAAGCTATAGGACCATTTTATACCTGGCTTCTAAAGTAAGTAAGGAAATTGTATCACTTAGTAATATTATAGTTCAATAAAATTGTCAGAAAAAGAGTAGAACAAAAGTAAACAAGAAAAAGTCAAACCTCTTTTTGAGGTTCTTAAAGACATCCGCTTTGCGGGTGCGATGTTTATTCTGTATTTCCCCAGTTTCCTCCAGAATTGATTAATTTTTTAAGATTATTCTAACTTAAATTTATCTTTTTATAGAAGGATAGCAGTGTATCTCTATTAAAAAATGTACCTGTGGCCTGAATAAAATTTCAGCCAGGATTAACCATAAGTGTTATTTGCACAGATTATGTATCATAACTTGAGAAAATAAAATATTAGTGTATATAATAGATTAATATAAAATAAAAAGGTTAATTAACTACAGGAAGGGGAGAGATTTTATTAAAAAGATAATAATTGGTATAATGGGTGGAGCTCAATTTGTAAATCCGGAAGATGAGCAATATGCCTATCAAATTGGAGCAATGATAGCCCGGGAAGGCTGGGTATTATTAAATGGTGGTCGAGCTTCTGGTATTATGGAGGCATCAGCTAAGGGCGCCAAAGATAATGGCGGAATTACCATAGGGATATTGCCGGTTGATGATCCTGTTTGGGCTTCTCAATATATTGATATTCCTATTGTAACGGGTATGGGTATAGCCAGAAATGTGATTAATATATTAAGCAGTGATCTGATTATCGCTTTACCAGGAAGAGCGGGAACAATATCTGAAATTGCCCTGGCTTTAAACTATGGTAAAGAAGTCATTTTGTTTAGATTTGATGT